>Ga0209489_105205_pt1 | contig 22980 bp, 15 predicted proteins | sample SiratrowhiteBW_FD_187527 | JGI IMG/M metagenome (GOLD analysis project Ga0209489, IMG submission 187527) | Root nodule microbial communities of legume samples collected from California, USA - Siratro white BW (SPAdes) (version 2) | ecosystem: Host-associated > Plants > Roots > Nodule | place...
TTTTTTTTTCGTACAAATGATCTTAAGTTTCTTAAAAGAAAACCCCTTATTACGAAAATTAAAATTATAACTTGCTGATATATTCTAAAAAAATATTTAGAGAAGGGAATGTATGTACTTCTATATACTGGTTAGATCTGATACATTAAATATTTTATTAATATAAGTTGTGCTATATACTAATAAAAACTTAAAATTATTAATTATTTTTTATTTACTTAATTCGGAAAATTATCTACTACGTAATTGTTTTCTTCTTACATGGTCCTGATGTTTTCTCCAAGTCATCCTCTTTTTCTTACGATTGTGGTCTCATATATTGACACTTAATGAATACATACTCTCTTAAAAGTATTTCTAAAATTAAAAATATATTTTAAATATATTTCTAAAATTAAAAATATATTTTAAATATATTTCTAAAATTAAAATATATTACATTGGTTTATATTTTCTTATCTATTTTTGCTGAAAACAAAGATGTATATTTTATAACTCTTTCAGTTATAGTCCTAAAATTATAAAATCTTTATAATCCATTAGATATCAAAATTTTGAGCATATTATTGTGATCAAAATTATAATATTCCCTTAAAAAAATTTCATGCCTACAAAAACAATAATGGAAAGGAAATTAATTATTATAAAATTAAATTAAGGTTTTACAATTATAAAAAATTTCCATCCAAACCAAAAAATTCAATGTAAAGTTCAACTTAATTTTTTCAGAAATAATAGCGTTTTTTTCAATTTTAAAATATTTACAAAAAAAAACTATTAAAAAAATTCCCCAGCTTCAATTTTTATTTTACTCAAAGTCAAAATTGAATTTAAACTGCTCATTAGGGCCTACTGTGTTGTTGTCTTTTCTTGGTTTAAAACGACGTGGCATTTGCCTAAATTTCTAACACCATTTTCATTTCGTTTCAATTTCAATTCTCTCTGTTCATCGATCGACTCGGCTGGACCATCCACGCCGCCGTTTTTCACGGCAGCTCCGGCCACCCTCTCATCGCCATTCAGGTTTCTCTCCCATCGTCCCTTCCTTTTACTTCAATCAATAATTATTCGTTACTTTGCTTCTCCTTTCGGAAATTGAATAAGAAAAAAAAAAAAAAAACCTAATGTCGTTGTTCTCTGCCTAAGAACAAATTACATGATCTAAGCGTGCAAGATCTGGTTGACGTATATTAGGCTTACTTGCCGTTATTTTTTTTTGTTTTTTCTATTGCGATTTGTCAGATCTAGTTCGCAAATCCTAATTGCAATAACGAGGTATTAGCTGAATTGACTATATGAGCTGCTACATCGTGCGCCATGCATTGGTTTTCCTTTGAATTTCGTTTTGTTTGGACGCAATTACCTCATTGTTGCACTATACGCGTTTCTTCATTTTTTAAAAATGTGTTAGTTGTGCTATTTTTTGTTTAATGTTCTGCAATTTGAAGAATATGTTTGGAACTGTGATTTTCTATCTCGAGAGGAAAAAATAGGTTGTTGGATTGTAAAGTTGGGTCGATTTGGTTCCTTATGTTGACGGATCAAAGTTTATTTAAAGCTGTGGTGTCAGGCCTTTTTTGGATGCTTGGTAGTTATTAAATATATGAGTGGCCTATATATTATGGAAATGTTGAATCAAGGGAATGTAGATTACTGTTTGTGTATTTTTTTTTTTGTGGTTTTATTTTTTATCTTCTTGAATCTGTTTAACTTTGATTTGTTTGTCTCTTGATTTGGAATTGCAGTGTATTTTGGTTTAGTTGCAAAGTTTTTGAGTCTGAGTGGAAGATTGTGAAGCTAAGAAAAATGGTGAAGTTGACTATGATTGCCCGTGTTACTGATGGTCTTCCGCTAGCTGAAGGACTGGATGATGGTCGTGATCTTAAAGATGCGGAATTTTACAAACAGCAAGTCAAGGCTTTGTTTAAGAATCTCTCAAGAGGACATTATGAAGCATCAAGGATGTCAGTTGAAACTGGACCTTATGTTTTTCAGTATCCTTATTGAATCATAGTTATTGCATAATATATACATGGCAGTCGAATAAGAATTCCTTGATTATCCTACTTATTGTATTGTACAATGCATGGAATATCTAAGTAGTCAATCTTGTGCTACGCAGTAGCAGTGCTACAGAGCATGTGGTTATAGGTTGCGGTTGATGAACCCTGTCATGTCATAATTTTCCTTCTTTCAATCCTTTCAAGTGCTAATTGGTGTTGGTGCCTTCTCTCATTGATGCGAACCATCTGACCCAGAGCTCCCAGCTTTGTTTCTAGCCAACCCATGGTACTATAGTGGAGTTTCCAGCCAACCCATACACTGTGGAACTCTGACATTATTCTCTTGTCTCTCTCTGTTCACATCCTTTTGAGCGTGTTCTTTTCATGTAGCAGAGGGTCTTTGTTTTGTTTTGTATTCTTTCTTTCACTGTTGCGCTTAGATATGTAACTTCCTTATGCTTGCATTAAAATTATGACTTTTAATTATTAAATATGAATATGCATTCATTTATGAGTTTTTTTATTTTATTTTTGAGCATTTATATGTTTGTAATATAAATTATTTAGTTTATATATGTAAATTTCACAATAGTGGTCATCTTGTTATATATGAGTTTAAGCATCCTTGGCATGTGGAATCGTTCATGGGATCATCAACATGGAAGTGTGATCTTCAGCCAAGGTGAGATTGTTATCAATCCCCACCGAGGCAGAGTGGACCCAGATTTCCTAGTCAAATCCCTTTGACCCAGTTTTAAAAACCCCTAATTACCCTTTTCTCTTCTTTTGTTATCCACTCTTGGAGTCTCCCATTCACACTTCATCTGTAGACTTCTCCCACTGCTGCCAACTGCAACTGTCCCACCTACATGCTGTTGCCACCCTCCTTGGCTGTCACATGTGCTGCCCTTTGGCTGTACGTAGTGCAAACTTGTGAACATCCTGCTGGTTCCGCACTCAGCATCTTCTTTGCTTTCTCACTAATTCTACGATCTCTTCCTTACAGTCTTTATAATTTCAGACTAATTTATTGTATTTGGATCTTATGGTGTATTATTTTCTAATTTAATTTTGTTTAATGTTGTGATTTAGAGATTATTTTCAGTTAATGAGTGAAGTTTACTTATTAAAATTCTTGAGATGTCTATAGTTTGATGTTTTTTGTGTGCTGTTTTCTTCCAGTTAATGCTAGGTATCTCATTGTTAGACACAAGATGCTTACCTGCATACTGCTTTAGTTGTTCACGTGCTTATTTTCTTTTGTTGTATCTGTAAATCTTTGTGTTTTGGATATTAGAAGAAGCTAAGGTCTGTGTTTTTTTTGTGTTTTGCTACATATTTCCCTTCTCTTGAATTACAATTCAGATGGTTCTTTTATATATTATATGCATGTGAAAATTGGGATATTGTTTTGTTAATCCACAACCATACTTTATCTAGTTCATTAGTTATTTCCTTGTCTTCAACTGTTTTTGAGACCTATAATATTTTATGTTAGTTGCAGTTTTAAAAAACGTACTTTAACTTTATTTGGAAGAGTTTGACAGCCTAAAATAACCTTGACAGAGCCTTAGTTATATTATAGAAGGACGGGTCTGTTACTTAACAATGTGTGATCGTGCATACCCTAAGAAACTAGCCTTTCAATATCTTGAAGAGCTCAGGAACGAGTTTGAGCGTACTAATGGGTCTCAAATTGAAACTGCAGCCAGACCGTATGCCTTCATTAAGTTTGGTAGATATCACTTTCTATACCGTCATTACCATTTTTAGGGTTTTTGTCTTTTTCTACTTGGGCTAATCTGCCTTTTTTTTCTTTTCCTTTTAAAAGATACATTTATACAGAAGACAAAGAAACTTTACCAGGACACCCATACTCAGCGCAATATTGCAAAATTGAATGATGAACTCTATGAAGTCCACCAAATAATGACTCGTAATGTGCAGGAAGTTCTTGGTGTTGGTGAACAGTTGGACCGTAAGATATTTCTTGTAATCTCTGAATAGTTTTAGTTTTATCATTTATGTCTGCTGATTGCTTGGAATGCAACACTAAATTTGCAGTAAGGAGCTTCATTGATTTGAGTATAATATAGAAATTGAGGCCTCTATTATACATGCATCCGTTGTAGTTGGCTTTGCCTGATTTCTATCTTCATAGTAAAGTCAGTTATAAAGCATGTTTTGGAGCTCTATGATGGTATTTTTTTCCCTTGATATTAGAGTGATTGCATTGTTAGAGATCTCATGTCAACTAGAGATATGAATAAAATACAATCTATTAATGGGGTCAATTATCACCTTATTAGTTGGTTTTGTGTGATTGGGATCCAAATCCAAATTTTAAGATGGTGGAATTAGCACTTATTCTAAGAGACATGCATAGAAACAGTAGTCATTAGTGTGCTATGGCATAGTAGCAGAGTGGAACAGTGCTTGATTGTTATGGGATTCAAATAGCAAAACAGCTTTCTGTAGGTTGTACCGCACTATAGAGTGGTGCTACAATTATATAGAGCTCCAAAACCCGTTTTTTCTCATGAAAAACATTCTTTATGGGTTTTTTGGGTAAAATTGTGACTTCTCTCCCATTTTTTAATGCATTTGCTTCAGAAACATAATAGTGCCTGAAACTTTGTTAGAGTGCAAGTGTGAATGTGAAGTCCTGAATTGGGTATACATGGGCAAGTTAAGTAAAGACCACAAACTTTTTATATTGAATGTAGTTTGCTTGTAGCCCTTGTGTGGAAGATCTTGCCATTTTTGTCCCTCTTGACCATTCCACAGAAGTTATGTCTGTTTTTTTTTTTTTTTACCACTATTCTCTATTCTTTCACTCTTTACAATACCTGTTTTTTGTTTTCGTTTTCTTTTTTTCTTAAACTTCTTTACATTTTGCTAATTTGTATCTAATTTATGTTCCTTTTCTATTAATTTCAACAGCATCACTATGTGCTTATTGTTCCTAGATTAATGATGATTGTGTGCGTAAATGTGACTTATTATTTATCATGAATTTCTTTTTTTTTTAATATGTGAAGCATTAATTATTTACTTTGCACTATAGTACATAAAATATCAGCCATTCGCTTGTTGTGCCCCTAACTGAGATTGAGAACTATGGGTCTTAGGAGTAGTAAACTTGGTTCAGGTTTATATCAGATTGACTTGAAAAGTGATAAAGCTGATGTAGCAATGTCCACACTTCCATCTCTACTATTCTGATAGATGATCTTTATTTCCACTTCTAATGCAGTTTCATTTCTTTTTATGTTTTTGTTTTACTTGTGAAGTATGGAATTCAGGTTCTACATTTGATTTCAAATTCTAATTTTGCAGAGGTCAGCCAAATGTCCAGTCGCTTATCATCAGAATCTCGCGTATATGCTGATAAGGCTAGAGATTTAAATCGGCAGGTTAGTCATTTTCATTTTTCCTTCATGATTATTGTTTACCATGTGAATTTGGTTTTGACCTCTGAGATATCTTGCTGTAATTGTAAATTGCTTTGTTCTAGGAATTGCTTCTATAATTTAGATAGAAGAAGCCTCCAATATTAGAATTTATACATTTTCTATTGGCTTTTACCTAAATATAATGACAGATTTGAAGCACGACACTTCATTTACTTTTTTGTGATAATATTTCCATTAACTGAAATACAAAGTAACATTGTTCTATGTACTGGGGCTTTATGCCTGTGATGGTTTTATTTTTTTAACTTCATGAATAGTTGCAGATTCAGTATAGTTTAATAAATGCAAGTTAGAGATATTCCTATATCACAATACTTGGGTTAAGTTATTGTACGAATTAAAATCAAATGTAAATGACACCTTAGAGCATGTTTACCATTGCTCTGAAATCCCAATGATGTTTTGCAATGTTTGCACGAATGTTGGCATTTTAGTATCGAGGTGTAAGTTGATGGTTGATGTCTATATTGCCCTGCCCAATTTTAGGAAGTAATAATTAGCTTTGAAGCTTCTTGCTTATATCGTGGATAAATAATTTAAAATCAAATATTTGATGTAGGCTCTGATTCGGAAGTGGGCCCCTGTTGCAATTGTTTTTGGAGTTGTCTTCATACTTTTCTGGCTCAAAAATAAACTATGGTGATCGAGCTCAGTGTCTGACATTTAAAACCTGGATTGCGTTACCGTGGCTTCTCCCATGATTATCCAGATTTTGATCAGATTGGTGGGAACCCTATATGCATGAGATGATGTCGACTTTTTTCGGACAACTTTGGTTTAGAAAAAAGACTATCCTCTGTGACATCTTAGCATGGCTGGATCAGTCTTTCTGGAACAGGAACCTTTAACCTTTATAGTAAGCAGCCAAGATATGAGAAAACTTTATCCCCGCGGGGATGCATATAGGCATTTCTTCTTTATACTTCTCAATTATTTTCAGGATTATTGTGTTGATGAATTAAATATATTACCTCTTCGATTTTATTGTTTCCATCTGAGCCGCTGAATTAGAATTGCGCTTTACATACAACTAGTATAATGATAATGGGTAGTATGTTACTAGTAAATTTTAACTGTTACAGCACTGTTGTTTCAATTGAATTTTTGTATGATTGTTGTTTGAATCAAAAAGTAATTTACTATTAAAGATTATTAAAGTGGGAAAAAGGAAACAAAACGTTTTATTCTTCTAAGGATTATTGTTCTGTACAAATATTTGGTAGAGGCGTGTATTTGGTACAAATATTGTTCTGTTGGACTATCCTGGTTACGTGGTATAAAGAATTCGGTTGCATACGTTGCGTCATCGGAGGAACAGATAAGCATGCATCCCAAACTATTTTTCGTTCTTCAGAGGCGTGTGCAGAATTGGTTTGTTTAAAATCACCAAATTGAACTGTTTGAAGCAGTTCGGTTCTTAATACGAACATATGAACTGTTTTAGAGGAACCGCTTTGGAACTGAGTTGGTTTCATAAAACTGGTTTTAAATCTTTTCTTATTTTACAAAATTGATACCCAATTTTATGATGATTGTGAATTTACAGTGGCACTGGAACAATTGAAATTGGTAAACTCACCCTCTTCAAATGCCGTGATTTGTTTCCGACTCAGCTTCAAAGGGAGGCAGTTCAGATAAAAAGGTTTTAACAAAGAAAAATCCAAACCGGAGACCCCTCTGAGTGTAAGATTTGGATCTTAGAAGGGGCATTACAAAATTAACCGTGGTATAAAAAGGAATTATACTATGGATTTTACAATCAAAAATATAAAAAGAATGTATTCTGTATAATCTAAAAAAAAGAAAAGTTATATTCTGAATTTTACAATTCTAAATAATTTTTTATAATTTTTATATTCTGGATTCTAACATTTTAAAAGTATATTTTGGAAGTTCTGTAAGACTTTTATATACAACTAGTATAATGATAATTTCATATCTAAAATTAGTTTCCAGATTTTGAAAGTATTTTTTTTTAAATAAATTTCAAAATAACGTGTTTCAAAAATGAATTGTTTTATAAAAAAATGATTTTTCTAATTGTTGTATCGAAAGTATAAAATGACTTTGGGAATGATCCGTTTCGAAAGCTTGAAGGCACCTCCATCTATCACTATTAATGCTTTAACAAATATAAGGACAAAACTGTCTTTACAAACAGGACATTTTTGGAGATTTTCGAAACAATTTGGTGTTGTCTTAAAAAGCTTTGGAGGTGCAGGAAGAAACCGTAACGGGTGCAGGATGAAGCCGAAGAAGAACGCGTCTGGGCTTAAGTGGTTGAAACTCTAGTTGGGCCTTTTTCAATTACTCAACAAAAAAAAAAAATCCTCCCTGAAATTCGGCACCGAGCTTCGTCAACAGAGCTGCGAGCGACGGCGAAAACCTTATTCATCGTTTCTCTACGACCTTCATCTCACGGCTTGTCGCTTATTGTTGAGTATTTGTTCTTATTTTCTGTTTATTTTTTATTTTTTTTTATGAATGTAATTTCTCTTGTAGTTTGTGTGCGTTGCAGATGGAGGGTAGGTTCGCTGAAGAACTTTATGCTGAAAGTTTAGAACTTTCCAAATTAGAACTCACACCCACCAGTGCTGTTGATGAAAAAGATAAGTTAAACGGTAAGATGTAGCATTTGGAAACACTTTTACGAAAGGGGCATACACTAAATGGATCTATCGTTAATGTTTTTCAGTCTCTTGCTTTAGCTTTTAATTTTTCGTTATGGTTTTAGATTGTGGTGGTGGTGGTGATGATTTGAGTTTTTGGGATGATTCTGACGACAAGTTGGATAGTTCGTTGGATTTGGACAGGGAGTGGCAGAGGAGGCATGACCAGTTCCATACGGTGTTTGCTTTTGCATTCTGGAAATTAGTTTTCCTTATTTTTGCTTCTAATTCTATAATTCTATGTTGTGATTAACTAACTTTTCATTTTCAATTCTGCGTCATATTTTAGATTGGGTATAGAGATGGTCTTATAGCTGGGAAGGAAGCTTCTGCTCAAGAGGGGTTCAATGTTGGTTTTAAGCAATCTGTTCTTGATGGTTACAGTTTGGGTGTTGTAAGAGGAGTTACCAGGTATTCTTAGAGGGAATTCATGCAGTTTATTTTGTTTTTAGTACTGTTTCACTGATTGTATTTTAAAAAAAATTATTTTTGGCTTTGTGAAGTGCTTTTTCTCATCTTCCACACCAATTGAAAGAGAGGTTGATTGAAACAGAAGAAAAAAGGAATGAATTCCAAGGGCTGTATGAATCTGTTCATTCTTTGTCAACAGCAGATGCCCTTGGATTGTTTAGTGAAGAAATCAAAGCACAAGAAGCTTTGGAACATAGTGAACACTCAGAAGTTAGCTATGGCTCTCAACTGAGAAATTATCGTGGACAACTTGAATCTCTGATTAGTGATTCTCCGGCCATTGATATTCATTTACCTCAACCAAAATAAATGGTGATCTCTCTATTTTATGTAATATATACTTCAGCATAGAATGATAAGAGCTTCTTTTGGGACACATTTTTCGACTTTGTGATTGTAAAAACAGATCAATTGATGTAATTCTTTAGTTTTATTAAAAGTTTTCTTTTACCTTTTTCTTAGTCGTAGATTTTACCAATTTATGTTCTTTAAACTTAGTTAAATAGATAATGTTATTCGTGTCTACTTTTGCTTAATAAAACACAGTTGAAGCGAACAAAAATGTTGAAATGCCGTTGTAATTGGTTTTCTGATTTTCTGAATCATAGTTATCGTTGAAACTCAGTCCTTTTTGTTTAGCATAGGTTTGGTTTTCTGTTAGTTTTCTGTATTCTCTGCTTTATATGCATTCTCAGATGTTTTTCCTTTCATACGTTTCTTCTCTGCATTTTTTTTTTCTCTCAATTGATTTGTGAAGTTTATCAGCACCTTGCTGTCATGGAGATCAAATACTTGTAAAGGAAAACAAGAGTCTTATTGCTTACTAAGATTAACCAAGTCTTCATGAATTGGTAAAATTAAATTAGATTTAAAATTAGAAATATACAAATAAAAAAAAAAGTCATATTATAGCCCTTCTGAATAATACCGAAAATATGTATTTTAAAAAAAGTTAAAATTGAGGAAATAAGAGCTAAAATTAATAAAGACTTGTGTTTATTATAAACTGTCTAGTATTTCATGCAATACTGCCTTACATGAGGGAATCCATTCAATCCGTACTTTACAAAAATTATCAATTTAATAAATAATATGATATGATAAAAAAATTGATAATGTTAACAAAATTTTTGTATTGTACATCCGTTCAAGAATCATAATCTATTTATTTATTTAAATAATCTATAGTTTTTTATTTATTTTTCTCCATTTTTATTCTAACTCATTAGGATGCATTGATAAAAAAAAAATAATATCCCATCGTCAAATTTTAAACTATTATGTATTATAAAATTATTAACTTCTATAATGATTATTTCAAAGGTGATACATATGATTTGTTCCTGTAAATATAATGAAAGGGAAACTAGATCTTTTATTGTTTTCTTTTAATTATTAATCTAATAATAATTACAATTTATTTATTTATTTTTGAATCTTTTTCCAACGGTCAAGACCATCTTCATCTCCCTCTTTATATTGCTGAAACACTTAACACTTTCATTCAGCTATGGCGACCAAAGATTCTCCGCTCGAAATCACCACTGAATCCGAAGGATCCGACCCGGATTCCGACTGGGATGATTCGGCAGAAGACCCTGATTACGACGCGCTTGAAGAAACTCATAACAAATTCTCAAACCTCTCACTTAAGCACAAGGCAAAAGCGCGGTAAAATCGTGAACCGATTCCGCCCCATTGTTTAAAATCGAATTTTTAAGCCTTATTTGGTCGTACTTTGGTCTATACAGCTTTATTGAGGAGAAGGGTCGAGGTGAGGAAGTGTTGGTGGTCACTGCATCTGTAAATGATGGAGAGAATTTTGGGAAAGTTCAAAAGTTAATCGAAGGTTAATCCTCTTTCTTTTAAACCCTTTGTGCTCTTCTTTAGAAATGGAAATGGAACTGAACATGAATCGTGTTTCTGGCTGTGTTTGAGTTTTTGTATTGAACATTTTCATCTGTCATTTGTTTTGGTCGGCAGAGGGATTGTTGGAGAAATTGAAAGTGGATGAATGCAAGTTGTATTTGAGGAAGAATGGTCTGAGGCTAACTGGAAACAAGGACACACTTATACAACGCATAAGGGAGCACTTTGAGTAAATTATATTTTCTGTGCAACACTGAAATTAGCAGTTTTTTTTTTTTTTTTTTAAAAAAAAGTTGCATGGTTTCTCTAACTCTTTAGGATTTTCAGGATTTTAGATGGAGGGGAGAAAAAGTATCCGCCTTCTAGCTTTGTGTTGAATTGTAAAGGTTGTTTTTTTTTTAAATATATTGTTTAAATGCAGAATTTCTAAAAGTTATTACTTGTTCGGATCAACATAATATGTAAACTTGAAATCTAATATTTAGCATTCACGTGTATCCCCATTGTTAAAAATGTTATAAATGTAATATATATATTTATTGTTTGCATTATTTACTTTTCTGATTTCTGTATCTGTTTAACAGTTTCTGCAGTTAGCTACATCCTATAGATGTGTGATCATCATCTTTTAGTTTATGCTGGCTCAAACTCTGTTGGCCTATTTTTTTTTTTTTTTTTTATCATCCATATGATTCAGAACCTGAAAATAGTTTGGCTTGTGCAGGTGATGCATGCACTGGTGATGTTGTTTTGTTTGAGCAAAATGTCTATGAAATGTAAGCTGTTTTTTTATACATTTTTCTATCTCAATGCATGGTAAATGGCAAAGACATCACATGCTATATTTTATACACTGAAACTCTTTTGAAGGCATACATAAAGATTGACATTGAGGACTGACTTCCAAAGGAGAGATTAATGATATTGGTGAAGTTCAATTCTAAATTACAGCCATCTTCCAGTTTCCTTATCAGATTTGATTTTCTCAGGTTCAACATCGCATCCAGGAGTGCCAGTGGTCCACCTTGTGGCAAAAGAATTGTTGCAGGCCGCATAGTTAAAGAAAGCTATGGTGCTGCTAAACAACAGCATACATTTACGGTGAGAATAAATTTAGATAGTTCTCTTTGATGGATACTGACATTATGGCAAAGTATGCTTCTCTTACACAAGGGTATCACTGGCTTGTTTACCTAACTATCAGAAAATCTTTAGAACTACTATGGTTTCCTTTTCTTGGAACATTTTTTTATATACCAATCAAGACGCATATTATCTTTGTCATTATTTTGATTTTCCAGTAACAATATGCTTTTGTACTTATCCTGTTCATAAACAGATTGAAGTGCTCTGGAGTAAAGGAGAAAAGCCTCTCCCTCCCCTTTACCCCCTACTGATTAAGGGTCGAAACCTTTACAGGCTGAAGACTTTGAGACAGGTTCCTCATTTGCTAGCATTTCTCCTTCTGATTTCAATGAACACTATTCCACTTTGAGACAGATTCCTTAAATGATTAATATGGTCTGTGTCCCTAATATTAGAAATGGGAAGATGAAGCAAAAAGGCAGAAAATATTGATGGAAAAACACTCAAGGGGATCTCTTGTTAGGGCGGATAGAGAAGCAAGGATCCAAGAAAAGGAGAGGAGGAAAAATACTAAGGAAAATAGGTACTTGATTTCAGATTTAGAGTATCTTGTCTTCTACACTGCCACTGTTAATAGTACTAACTACTGATTACAAAATAATTTCATGTACTTTCTGCGTTATACATTCAGGGTCTCCAAAAAGGAAGCAAGGAACCAGTGTCAATCAAATTCAAACATTACAAGGTCACAACATCAACCTCAAGGAACAAATATAGTCATTAATCCAGGAAAACCCGAATTTTCATCTCGAAATTCAGGTTTATCTGTCAATATAATGAACGAAAGATCCTCTATTTTAAATAATCCAGCAGCAACTTTAGGAAGAACATCATTTGCTGTTCACAGTATGCCTAATCAGCAAGCTAGAATTGGTGCAAACAATAATTATGCAGACCCCCATTTCAGAGAAAACCTACCTATTACTGTGAACTGCCACCCTAACATGGCTGAGAAGACAACTGGATTTACAAAGAGCATTTATCATTGGATGCCTTTGCAAATGCCTCCCAGCCTCAGCCATTGATGGCCTCCAACAGAGAAAGGTGTAAGGTAAATCAGGTGTGTAAACATTATTCCCGTGGAAGGTGCTATTTTGGGGACAACTGCAAATTCTTACATGATTTAAGACAGAGGGAATGGAAGAATTAAAGAAAAATTATGGGGGCATGATTTCATATGTTGTGCCTTTCAAATGTTCTGTTTTCTTTTTTACTGGAAAATAGAACAAATTGTGTCTTTTATGTTTTACCAGATTTCGTGGTGTTTCCCCTCTTATTGCCAATCCTATTTTCCATCCTCACCTCTTGTTTCCTTCCACTTCAGTCTTGTTAAATACTTTTTCACTGATAACAAGGCAAATGTTCTCACCTTTTTTTACCACTTTACACTTTATTGTCTTCATTATCTCAAATAAAACTCTACAAAAATAAATATTAGGTACTCGTACATAGTAGGAAAAATATAAGATTTTAAAGATTAAAATATAAATACTATCATCATAATTATATCAGAGTAACACTCACAATAAACTTATATTGCAAATTATATATAAAAAAATAAAAGCGGGTTGTTTAAAGTTTGGAACCAAACCTAAAGGTGAAGAAAACTTATTGTGAAGCGAGAATAAGTTAATGCAAATGCAGCTGTTATAATAATCATTTTTACTATACGGTATGACTCCATCATTTTTTACCTTCCCTTCATCACAGGCGCAAAATAATTAAAATACCCACTTTGTTAGTTTCTGGAAAATATTTTCCAAAAAATTTTCAGAAAACATTTTTTAAAACATGAATTTTTATATTTTAGAAAATATTTTTAGAAGATAAAGTTCAGACAATTTATTTCAGAATATAAATTTTATATTTAAAAAGTATTTTTCAAATTTTATTTTTAATACGTATCACTTAAAAAATATTTTTTAATTTTTTGAAATTAATGAGTTATAGGTCACAAATGATGGGGTACGGTGGCAAAAACTTCCCGCACCCCGTAGTATTACGTCAGAAGTTGTCGGATTGAAAAGTTAAAAGTGTAGCATTTGTTTGGTTGTTTTTTACGTAAACTTGTTAAAAACTGATACAAACAAAGAGTTAAAAAAAATTATGAATCCAAGTATTTGTATACAATAGGTTATAGTATCATTGATCAATATTAGTTAAACACTATTGAATCCCCCAATATTAAAAATACAAAATCCATTACTATTTACTAGATTTTCACCGAATTGCTGAAGGCTCAGTTTTTTGTTTCATATAATTGGAAATAGAAATTTTAGTTTCATATAATTGGAAATAGAAATTTTAGTGTATATTTACATTGTTATTTTTTACTTATGTTTTTTAGTCAATAAAAACACTCCCCTGAACATTTTTTGACTGTAATAATCAACATTTCTGCCAAAAAAAAAATAATATAAACTCGAACTGTTCATTAACAAGCAATGATTACGTTAGCTTCGAACACAAGCTTTGCTATTGATGTACCTATCCATCAAAGCAATGAATAAACTTTGTATGTATTAAATGTATTGCGTAGAATAAATACAACCCACCAATACATATACAAATACCTGAGATTGAGATATTTTTTGCTTTAAAAAATAACTTATCACTTTGCTCCATAAAATAGCTATGGAATAATCCGTACCAATACTATAAAAATAAAATAAAATAGCTATATAATACAAGCTAGTATTGGCCTAAATATAGCAAAAACTTTCCCTGATGTGTTCAATGGGTGCAAAAAAGAACAAGAAACTATTTACAACATCCCCCTATAGTTACAAAGCAGAAGCATATTTATTCAACATGCTTCATGTTTATTTATGAGTAAATAATTATCAATTTCCGGCGTACTTTAATGCACAAATATTCAACATTATTTGCTTGGTTCCAGTGTTTTCAACAACCTAGGATGGAGGGGCACTGATTTGGACATTTTAGGCTTTGTAACTTCATTGTACATTACTGACAGAGTTGCTCTTGTTAACACCTTGCATATCCATAGGGGAGTTTGTTATACTACTAACAGAGCCAAGGGTCTGAGAGCTCAACTGTGGACTGGCTGGACAAGCTTCAGGATTACCAGCACTTATGGCATGAATTGCACCTGAGCTTATTTGGGGACTCATTGGAGTTCTTTGACTGATTTGCTGAGGGCTTGCTTGCTGCTGTGCTTGTTGGTTCAATGGTGGAACTCCCATTGATGGAGATCCCACCTGTGGGGGGGAAACAACTGCCTGCAATTGTGAACTTGTTTCTTGCTGCTGCTGCTGCTGCAACTGTTGTTGTATTTGTAACTGCTGTTGGTGTTGCTGCTGTGGCTGCTGCTGTTGGGATTGTTGATGTTGTTGCTGCTGCTGATTCATATAAAGATTCATCCCTGCCATCATTTTTGGTGGACCCATAGGTCCAATTGGCCGCTGCATTGTAGTAGCCCTACCCAACATTGAAAGACTAGCAGTGGCAGGGTGCATTTGTCTGGCACCAGAGATGCCAGCTATGTTTGACTGAGGGGAACCTAGCATGCTTCCACGAGTCTGCTGAACCAATCTAAGCTTTGATAAAATCTCAGCAGAGGTGGAATTTAGCGATCCGGACCTGAATTGTTGGCTTATGGAATTAGTAATATTTGAAGTCTGGCTAAGATTCATTGGGTTCTGACCCATATTTCCCATGCCAGTAATAGAAGTCATTGGTGCTGAGATTCCACTTCCTCCTATTCCTCCCCTTGCACCTCCCATCCCCATAGGATTGCTCATGGGTGCAAGCCCAACTAGGTTATTTCTCAAGTTACCCATTCCCACAGCTGGTCCAAGTCCCATCATCATTTTCCTTTGCAATTGTGGCTGCTGCTGCTGCTGCTGCTGCTGCTGTTGTTGTTGGAACATCTGCATCTGGAGAGCTGAAGATTTGTTAAGCATGTGATTACCTAACGGCATGTTGGAGTTCTGTCCAACTGGATTTAAGTGTGAAAGCTGATTTGTCCCAAGCATCATTTGAGATCTCTGGAACTGGGGATTCTGCTGTTGAACGAGTGTGTGTTGATTTTGTTGCAGCTGCTGCTGCTGCTGTACAGTTTGTTGTGAGTCCAGTTGCTGAGGTCTTGAAGACATTGAAACACCAGAGAGAAGTCCTTGAGAAATCTGTAAGGCTTGGGGGTTTCCGGGTGGCAACATTCTTGGGTTTGTTACAAGATTCTGAGATAGGTTTATAGATGCATTATTTCCAGAAGCTGGTTTTGCAACTTCATTAGATGACTGGCCGGCAACGGATTCTCCATATTGTTGCATTTCAACTACAGCATTATTAGAAGTAGATTGATTGCCCATTGGAAGGTTCACACGGTTTGGTTTAAGTTGGATCCGGTCATCTTCCTTGGCATATCCTTCGTGTATCATCTACAATAGGAAGATTAAACTATTCAAAAAAACAAATTTGCAAAGATATGTTTTATATGGATCTGTCTCGGTTAGAGTGACATACCTGTGAACAGAACTGTTGAGCAAGCAAATCCGCAGCATGCTGATCCACAAATGTGACATAAATCAGAGCAATAAACTTGTAGAAACCCCCTTACATTAATATATGGCAGACAGGAAATTCAAATGTTTGCTCTATTACAACAGTTCTGTTAGAATCTTGTAAATTTAGTAATGGTGGATATTTTGATTAAGTAGATTGATTATATATTTATGTTATTAGCCTAATATAAGGTATCTAAATATTTTATAATTATATTTTTCCCCTATAAATGCAATAATTCCGTTGTGTTCATAACACAATTCATCCTATGCTTTCTTCTCTCTCTCTCTCTCTCTCTCTCTCTCTCTCAACATGGTATCTAAATTTTTATCCTGTCAGTTCCCCCCCACCACTGCCACGGGTCTTTTTAAACCGGAATCCACACCACTAGCATCATCTCCTCAGGACCAACCTATCCTGTGGTTCGTCCAATAACCGTTGGAGGTCACACGCACCAACATGCATTGCCTCTCTCTAAATGTTTCTTTCACGTGCCACCCACATACATCTAACTTCAGATGTAAATCCCTAGTCTTAGGATGTAGGATCATGCCTAACTAAACCTCAAAACCCAACTTGAGGTAAGGGTTGCCCCTCGATTATATTTTCTTTTCATACTCTATCTTATTCAATGTGGCACTGGCACATCAATTTTTTCCAATACACCCAACACTTTTGGGCTTGGTGTGATAAAAATATTGCAGGTGACCCTTTTTAATGAATCTAGGATAGGCTTTATCATCATCTCTGAATGTTAATTTGGACATAACTCAAGCTCATAGAACTACTTTTAAGGTAAAGATTGTCTTCCACTTGTATACTCTATTCAAGTCCTATCTCAAGTCAATGTGGGACTTGGATTTTATATACCTACACACACACACACACACACACACACATATATATATATAAAGATCTACAGTGAAACTTACAGTATTGGGTAATGTGAGGAGATAATCCTCTGCAGCTAGGTAATCAGCCTCTTCAACATCCCCGTAATACAGCGCCACAGTACCATCAGATTTCTCGAATATTATCATCCTAGTTCGCAACCTTGGAATTACAGAAACATGATTTCCTGTATAAAAATGGAATGTCAGATAAGGACGACAATATATTTCCATAAAGCTAGAGAAATTGAAACAAACCTTGAACTACACGCTCAGGCACACAAAAAGTTATGATTCTCATTTTACACGCATTCATACTCCCACCTATAAGTGACTTTGACAAAGAAATTGAATCGTCTATCACTCCCTCATTACTAGTTGAATTGGCAAGATGTGATGCTATATGTTGTGTAACATATGCATTTTGCTTCTTCATCTGAAAATCCTCGACCCTATTCTTCTTGAAGTTAAGTTGATGCCTGAAAGAAGTCCATACCACATTCATAAGAACACAACATGACATTGCCATGTTGTTTCAAAAGAAGAGCAAAGGCTAATCCATTAAAATAAGTCCAATTATCAGATAAAATAAAAACTATAATAATAGATTAAATACACACCACCACAGAATATTTGCATTATTTTCTTAAGAATAAATCCGTGGAATATCAGAAATATTGGATTATAAAAGACATTGAGATGCAGTTTTAAATTCAAACAGAATACCTCATTGTCACCATTTCAATTTTTGAGAACCGTTCAAGCATATTTTGAAGGCCTTGATCAACCAAACCCGAGGTCACAACTGAGGGACTATTTGCATTCAGTGGGACACTGGTTGTACCAACACTAACAGGAGAGCCAACTCCATTCATTGCCGGAGTCTTGGGAAGGGAATTAGATCTCCGTTTTGCAGCTAGTTGTGCCTGTTGTTGTCTTTGGGTAGAATCATTTGATGGAGTTCCAACAGTGGCAGGAACTGAGACCATTGGCGTCTTGTCTTTTTGTGATGTCCCTGGCACAGCAGCCATTGAAGATGGTCCAAAACTAGGTCCTACTGCACCATTGGAAAATTCACCTGATTTTGAAGATAATGGGGAGTGAGGTAATGCCCCAGTCGATAACCGAGGGCTCTGAACTGATTTCCTTTTCTGATGCTGGTCATCTTTTTTTGTTTCTTTCTCTATATGCTGACCCAGGTTCCAGGCTCCCTGAGGGAAATTAGATCTCATGAATGCATGCTGTGGCAATCGTTGCTGAAGCCGCAACTGTTGTGGATCTAATATGTTTGCTTCCATTTCCATTTCACTCTTATTGCGATTTGTCTCTGCACCATCTACTTTTTCCATTTCAAACTGTTCTTCCTTTGCAACCAACCTCATGCCCTGCTGACCAGTAAAGGAAACTGCCCCCATCTCTTGATTCACCCCCCCTTCGAAAACCTGCTGAGGAAACTTCTGAATGCTACCACTTCCATACGGAATACCTCTGGCCAAAGCTTGTTGTTGCAATGTACTCTGCCAATTCATATCTGGTCCTTGAAGAGATTCAACATGTGAACCTATTTGCTGATGCTGCATTGCTTCAACAACAGCAGACGTAGGCCTCATTCTTTTTGCAATATTGGATAAAGGGGATACTTGACCGTCTTGATTATCCCTTTTTCCATGAAGAGAACTATTTGAGTTTGCATGATCAGCATATGAAATCATGACATCTTGTGCAGAAGGAGAAGCCCCTGATGAACTAATAGAAGGAACTGGTCCCTGCTCCTGCAAACTTCTTGGAGTTCCAACTGCCATTGCATATCTTTGTTGATGGGACATCATCGGAAAGTTAGGGATGGAAGAATCAGGTATAAAATTCTTAGGTCTCAAGGCCATGGCAACATTCGGACTAAGATTTTGCATGGATGGATTTTCATGGGTCTGCTGTACAATAGCATTAGATACAGTGTTTCCCGAATCACCTAACCTGCCAATTGAACCTTCTTGCACTCTATCTATGCATACTTTCTTCCCATGAATTTTATTCGTAGAAGTAACAGCAAACTCTGGCATATTCCTTAATCGCTTTCTTGGCAAATTGAGCTGTAACATTAAATTCAACATAATTAAGATGCACACAATACAGAACTACGTTCATGAAGGGTAAAAATTAACTTCATTATACCTTTGCCGGAAGTGAACTTTCACACAGCCGATCTAACTTTGGAGTGGGGTCTAGATGAAGTTTTGGTTGTAATGATTTCAGTATCTTTGATTCAACTTCCTATTATCAATGTGAACATAGCTAAGTGAGATCGATGAAAAAATTATAGGAACTGGTCATTCATGAATGATGCATCACACTCACCATCAGATCACCATATGTCCAAGACTTGTCAGTAATTGATGGAATATCCTTAACAATATTTTCTAATGACATCTTGAGGCATACTTTGCTAACAGTAGGAGAACTTTCTGCAGACACACTACTCCCTTTTTCAGACGAGCATCTTCGATAATCATGCACCTGGAGAATGACAGGATTGATATAAAGCTCAATCTTATAAAAAAAAATGTACATCATTAAAAATTGATATTAAATAGCAGTTTGGAAATGCTAAGAAGCAACTACTGAAGAGGAAAAAAATTGAAAAAGTGCATATAGGAATACATAAGAAGCCCTCTATATAGTCTGCAATCAATATAAAGAGAAGTATAAGACGAGATATCAATATGAACAACATAACCAATTAAACAAACTAAAGCAGAGAAGAAAAATCACGTCCTTTAATAAATTTGTATATGAAAGTAAACTGAAATCTAAATGTTAACTTTAAAAGCAAAGCATCTAAAAAATAAAAAGGCTCACCTCACATACTAGTGCTCCATCAACATATTTGGCAGGTATATCATCAAGAATATCCCCAGGCAAGTGACCTGACTCAATGGCCTGCAAATACAGTATTATATAAAAAAAGACGTAAGTACATGAAATTCTTAACATAAACATACAAACTGAAACTGATAACAAAATTACAAAAAACGTAAATGTGTTGGATAAGCCACAGAATGTGAAGCTACACAAGGAAAGGTCTCAGACAACGTCTCAGGTTCTATTCCAATTTCCAATAAGAGTAATTAATAGTACGTAACAACAATCCTACAATGCCATTGCAGTGTGGAGCAGTATCAGGCAGTTACAAAGACTCCATCAGGTGGTTTTGTTTTGTTGGAGCTGAATAGAAGCCCAGATGTTTGCAATGCATGATAGAGGTGTAAGGTTGATGAGTAACAAGAACCCAATTTGGTCCTTGTTCCAGTATTTTTTTGGGCTCTTTTAGAGTAAAAGAGAGATCGAGCCCTGGTTAGGCCCAAAAGGAAAAACCCTAATCTCCTCTCATTTCCACAGCAAAAACAAAAATCCTCAGTTCTCTCTTTATCTTCTCAACCCAACATGCCTTCTCTCCGCTCACCTTTGCTAGAGACCACCAAATCTCCTTCACTTTTGCTCTTTGCAATTTACTTGTGTGTTCTAATAAGAAAGATATGGTATGGGAATAAATAAATACATATATAATCTAGATATTCCTGATTATATAGGATCAGCTCCTTATTTTATTTCTATAATTATAATAGTATAGATTATGTATAAGAAAATTTTGAAATATCAGTTATCATTGTGCTATCCCATTATAGTGTTTTTGGGGTCAGCCAATATCAAGATTGATAATGATGTTTTCAGCTTTCAGGTAAATTATGAAACTCAATTATGAAGTCATTAAAAAATTGAATGAATCAAGCCAAGACTCTTAAAGTCTAGCATGAGAATCTTGATACAAGCATAAAGTAATGCAAATTTTAAATAAGTACAACATGGTGAATGTCCCACTCAATGATTAGAAATGCTCAGTATACATATTCCAAAAGTGCTGACTGCCGCACTCAGTGATTGTGAGCCTTAGAATTTAAAATTTAAAAATTAAATAACAAGAAATTACAGGGTTCCGAGAGAATTACCAAGAAAAGACTTTCAGATGACCTATCATATGGATGTAACAACTTTGGAAAATCTTGATATTTTGAGTGGTTTGCTGCCTCATTCTGAAAATTCTCAAAATAGTTAACTTCATAAGAATACATATAATAAGGTCAAACTCCAAGATTCTACCACATTTTTGTTATTCCTTCAACTATAGCAAAATAGTAATTGTTGTTTTAAACAAACCTCTGAAGGTTTTCCAATAGAATAACCATCTGCAAACAGGTTCAATGTGAAAGAAGCTTCCCTCTCTGTCAAAACAAGTAACTTAGTAAACACCACAACACTCAAGATTTATAAACCAGTGAGCTATATACTTTGATGGCTGACCTGCTAATGAAAGATTTTCAGATGAAGCAGATGACTGGGGAATTTGAGCAATGTTTTCACCAGCCTCAACAAGATCACTCTGCATCAATAAAGATAGTTAAGGAAATCAAGAAAGCAACTTAAATTCCAAAGATTTAACAATTTCCATTGTTTACATTGATTTTGCAACTGAACTTATTAGTCAAACTACAGATACCATGCCAGGTAAATGCAACACAAGACAGGGTTACACGTCCTTTAAAAGAATAGAACAATCTACCAATCTACTTGCTAATTAAATCCAGAAAACTCAAATTTTTCAAATTTCGCATATTATTAGCCTATCCCTCACAGATCACATCCCCAAAACAGGAAATCAGAAGAACAGACACCTATTAGTTGAATGCTTGTGTAGCATTAGCCAATCCAACCAATTGACGCAACTTATTTACTTGTCTACATCGTAACCGTAAAGTGGCGAAAGTGGCGATAAAACAAAGGACTTTACTTTTGTTAGTAGACAGTGATTTTCACATCTAACCTCCTCCCATAAATTCCGTACCCCAACTACTTCTTCATTATTTTGTGTGTAATAATCTCAGTGAAACGAAAAATAACAATGGATGAAAATTCAATAAGCTTTGATAATAAATAAATAAATGCTGTTTTTTCTATTTTCTTCCATAGGTACCATACGGCCCAAATTTGTTTGAATTTTTGGTTGGGAACAAAAGGAAATCAGTTGAGCTAGGCACATTTAATGCAGTTGAGGGGAATTCAAATCCCAGTTCTACACGTTTTGAGTAACCATTCTTCAAATTCACTTGTAAATTAGAACAACACCCAAAAAAATATTGAAAAAGACACTAATTGACAAGAAAAAAACACAAACTTGGGAATTAATTGAAAGGCCCAGAACTCAATTTGGGATCGTTTATAGGAATATCGAATCGAATTTTGCGCATTGGTGATCTTACCTGGGACTTGGAATTGTCGGATGCGCCTTCGTGCGGTTGGGGAATTGATTTGGGGCGAAACCTAGTGCCGGTCTTGGAGACCTTGAAGGAGACCCCCATGGTGTAGGAACGCAATTTTGAGGGGAATAGTGAAGAGAAAACAAAACCCTAGAAATTAGCAGAAGACAATGAAGGAGGGAGAGAGAGAGTTGAAAGTGGTGTGTTGAGTTGAGTTAAAAGGTTTCAACTCAACACAACACATGTACATATATAGAGAGATAGAGAGAGAGAGAGAGAAGAGGAGCAGTGTCGCACACAACATGCAATGTTCCTTCGATTTCATTTGTGTTCCCTTTGTTTGTTTGCCCTTTCCGCAACTCACATAGGCAAAAAAAGAAAATCTATTATTTGTTCCAAAACAAAGATATTATTTTTCCATAAGAAAAAAAGGCCTACTGTTATACATTATCTTTTTAAAAAATTAAAATTAATTATGAAAAAAAAAAATAATTTTAAAGGATAAAATATTACACCTTTAGATAATATATACAGATAACAATAAAAGATATCAATAATAAATTCGTTAGATGGTAAATTTCAATTTTATACCCAATACATCAATTTAGAATATATATATA
>Ga0209489_105208_pt1 | contig 22970 bp, 6 predicted proteins | sample SiratrowhiteBW_FD_187527 | JGI IMG/M metagenome (GOLD analysis project Ga0209489, IMG submission 187527) | Root nodule microbial communities of legume samples collected from California, USA - Siratro white BW (SPAdes) (version 2) | ecosystem: Host-associated > Plants > Roots > Nodule | place: USA...
TATATATATATATATATATATATATATATATATATATATATATTTTTTTTTTTATCTTAAAAAAATTGTTACTTTTACTCTCTCAAATTCAAAACATATCTGTATATAAAATGGTGGAAATTCCTTCCCCCAAAGGGTACTTATGGTATTTTACAACAATGTAAATACGGCTAATATGGATTATAGTTTATTATTATTAAATATTAATAAGAAATAAGAAATAATATTAATTACTCATTAATAAATATTATTAATTAGCCATTAGTAAATATTATTAATTAATTATACTATTGATAAAAAACATAAGTGTGACTCAATTGTATTAAATTGTTAATAGAAATTACGTTTGAATCGTATTCAATGGATGAACGATTTTTTTTCTCAAAGATACCTTTTAAAAAAATTCCTAAATAAACATACCCACTTTATTTATTTACCTTAATAGACACATTTATTAATCATGGTCAGAATTAGATCCAGTTTACAGAAACCAATTCTGACTTGTTTTTTTATAATTTTTTGCAAAATGAAAAACAAAAAAAAATAGAAGAGCATAAATAAATAATTAATAAATATTAAAATATTTCTATTTTTATTTTTTTGGATTTTAAATAACAAATTAAATTAAAATATTTTAAATAATAAAATAAATCAATTTTATGTAAATGAATATTAAATGGTGTTATTTAATTTAATTTTAAAATAAATTTTTAGTATTAATAATAATTGATATAAAAATTTAGCAAAAGATAAAAAAAAGGAAAAAATCATATTACATTATAATTTTTCTTCATGAAAATTGAAATAAATATTTAAAATTTTTAAAAATGCATTAGAAAGTACAAAATCCTCAAAAAATTTAAGTAGTAGTTTCAAATATTATTAATTAAATTTTATCTATTTATTAAATAAAACTAAATAGTTTTTTTAATAAAACTTGAAATTTATTGTTATAGTAGTAAAATGAACACTATGGTTGAAAAATTATTTTAAATATGGAAAAATTATATTTGAAAAATAAATCAAATGTATAATCAATAAACATTTAATTGGTATAAAAGAATTATTTAACGTAGAAAGTTTTATATATGTTTATTGAAGCATAATACATGGAAGTAATAATATTGAAAAATTAATTTAAAATTATATTAAATGATATTTAATAATAAAATGTAGAGAGATCGTAATTTTTATATAAGATTAATAGAATTTTTTTTTAAGTTAAATATATAGAAGAGAAAATAAACGGAATTAAAAATATAAATATAGTTGAAATGCAATACATACCCATTGAAAGGAAACTTAAAAATATGATTGGGTTATTTTTTGTCTTTAGTCAAAGGTCGACCTTCTTGTGGTGTGGTTGTTAGTGTAACCACAATCTTATGAGTAATGTATCATTTGAAGAGGTGTTGTCTCTTATAAATTTATGGTTTCAAAAAAAAAGTAATAATTTTGTCTTATGATTTTTCCTGTACACCTTTCGGTAAAGCACTTTGAGCCTTATAAAAATAAAAATAAAAACAACTTTTTTTAATTATATTTTTGTTATAACTTATCAAAATGAATGAAGGTTCCTTTTATTATAATTAATTTACATTAGGAGTAGAATTGATTTATAGTTTAGCAGGGCGTGGTTTAATTTTTATTTATCTTTTGTTTTTGAATGGTTGAACTTAGTTATTACCCACAAAGGATCATTGTTATACCAATGTGATACTGTTGTTGTCACTTAGAATTATTTTTAACTGTTGAAGGTTTAAGAACATTTGAATTATGATAACGAACCTTCTTCAAAGAAAAAGAAAAGGAATTTTAAAAGTAGTATGAATGAAATTAATTTGTCTAACTTGATATGCATTTCTAAAAAAGAGTTTCGAAAACCACGACATAAACTCGAGGAAAAAAATTCAGAGATAACTCTACACATGAATGAAATACATGTCATACAAAGCTATTATCGATCATGCATAAATAAAGACATATGAAAACATCTTAAATAGTTTATCCTAAGCAGTTTTACATATAATTTAGTTAAATGAAATTTAGTTATCTTAGAATCAAAAGAAAATGAAATTTATTTGAAAATATAAATTTTAGTTTAATAAAGTTGAATAAGAAGGGAAGATTATTTTAGTATGAAATTTTTAAAATCAAAATTATAATTTAAATGTAAAACAGCGTAAAAAGAATTTAACAAATTTTCGCTTACAAGATTTTCTTAAACATTCTTATTTGTCTTTTAACTTATAAGCAAATTCAAACCTCTGGATTAAACTTATATTAATAAGCATACTTTAGCTAAGTAAAGTTTGTTTTTTTCATATCCACTTTTTTCTTTTTCGGTTCATCATTTTCTCTAAATCTTTTAAAGTGAGACCTCTTTACGATTTTCTTTCTCATCAAGTAGTTCTTCCATGATTAAATTACAGAAAAGGGAAAGCAGGTGAAATACGACCATAAAATCAAATATCCATCGTTATTTAAAGCTTCTTGCAAATGTTATTTGTCAATTAATAATTTCTGACAATTTGAAACTGGCAGAAAATTACTTAATATGAATTCAGTGAAGTAACATTTTTGTTGGCTTTTAAATTGTTAAAAACCAACAAAATTTTATCATTGGAGTGGATTGAATGTTAAACTAGTAGATCCATGAGCATCACGTGGTCACTTAATAATAATTCTTAATAAAATGAAAGACTAAAATTAAAATCAATGAAAGGGAAGCCCTTCTTCCTGCACCTACATATCATCTTCCTGCACTTCCATAACTTTAAAATTCCAGCAATAGACATGACTAAATTACAAAATTATCCCTGTTACTATAAACTAAGATTTTGAACGAAAGAGCAGCGCAGTTCTGAACGAAGGTGAAAAGTGTGGCAGTGGTGAGAGGTTCCAACGGTGTTGTAGTGGCAGATTGAAGGCGCTTTGGGCGACCGTCGGTCGAAGTGAGTGGCTGAAAAACGAGAGTCGTCGTCGTCGAGGTATTTGGTATCCAGTTTTCGGTTTTTCACGCATTGTAGAAACTCAAGAATTTTATATTTACAGTTTCTATAAGTCGTAGGTTTAAAATCAGGATATTAGACACTAACGGATTGTAGAAACCGTAGTTAAATTAACATTTATAAGAGCTTACGGTTTGTACAACCCATAGGTGCATAGGTGTATGACAGAAGTCTATAGCTTGTAGAAACCGCATATCAAATTTTTTTCTCTTCTGCGGTTTGTACAAACCGTGGAATAGTAAAATTTTTTTTTCTCTTTTGCGGTTTGTACAAACCATATAATAGTAGAATTTTTTTTTCTCTTATTCGGTTTGTACAAACCATAGAACAAGTAGAAAATTTGTTCTCTTCTGCGGTTTGTACAAATCGAATAACAGTAGAAAATTTTTCTCTTCTGTGACTTGTACAAACCGCAGAACAGAAAAAAAATTTCTACTATTCTACGGTTTGTACAAACCGCAGAAGAGAAGTTTTGAATTACTTACATTTTCTACAAATCGTAGAACAGTTTAACAGTAAAAAAAAGGTTCACCACCGCCGTCCTTCGCCACCAATCCACCACAATTACCTCTACAATCTAAAATTAAACTTACAATGATGCTTATCTTCCTTTTAATTGCTTGAATGGGTGCCAAAATGATGCAAGTGGAGGTTTGTGGGTTGCGGTTCGTGAAAACCGTGAATGGAGAACCAACACTAGCAACCAGCAACCAAGATGCACTCAATGTAGATCTACAGTGGCAAAGTGGAATACGAGCACTGACAGTGGAGGTGGAGGTGTAGCCGCCGTCGGTGGAGTTTGAATGGGGTGCAGTGGAGTTCGAATGGGGTGCAGACAAAGTGGAGGAAGAAAAGATATAAAGGGTGGTAGAAAATATTATAAGGTATGAAATTTTTTAAAAAAGGTTAAACGGTAAATTTGCCTAGACTATAGAGGTGCAAGAAGATGATACGGAGGTGCGAAGCAGTCCTTATTTTGTATTGAATCATAGTATCCAACCCAAACCCAGGTCCAACCCAGTACTAGAGAAGAGTGGCTCGGGAAGTGACGTTATTTAAATTAAAGAAATTAGAGTACAAAATTAAAAGAAATAGATAAAGAGATTGTAGTAAAATTAATTAATATTTTAATAGATAAAGTCAAATGCTTCCCTTTTTTTCTGCGTAAACACTAATTTTTTTTCTCCAAAGATACTGCAAATGAATGATGCTATTAGTTTTAAACTATAGTCATACAAAATTTTCAAACGAAAAATAAAATTACAATAACTTTTATACCATTCTTGATACAAAACACTTTTATCATAACCATTGTCATAAGATCAGGAAAATAATAAATTCAGTTCAATTTTAATTTCAAAAGTCAAATTCAAAGTAATATTTATTTATTTAATTTGATTTCATATATTTTAGTGCGACTAAAATGTACTACACGTGTTATTTTATTAATATTTTTAAACGTTCCCAATATGAAAGCAGAATAGATATAATAATATAAATATTTCTTTCTAACTCATGGACTAGCTTGGCACATCTCATCAATCCATGCCATGGCACTAACTCGGAGTCACTTAAAAAAACAGTGTTGGTGGTGACGTTTTTTTATATAGTACATTTTTTTTATATATAGTACGGCACTATATGTTTTGGATATGCTTAAAAATCATGTTATCGTAAAATATTGTGGTCTTACTCGAATTATCACCATACTATTTAATATATTTAATACTGTATAAAATATTGTTTTAAAATTATAAATAATATCAATTAAAATTATCTTTAAAAACTACTTTTAATGTACCTAGATGGGTGGATTTTAACATGTCATAGTAATATTTAAATGAATTTTTTATTAAAAAATATTATATGTCGAAAATTTATTATTCGGGTCATCATTATAATGATTATTATTTTAATAAATTCTAATAGTCTTAATTTGAAGATTAAATTATTTATAATTATTTACCTAAGTTTGTAATCTCATAATTTAATAAAATTTATGTTTCATGATTACCAATAAAAAATAATGATAAATACATTTAAATTAGGCCAGCAACATCTGTAATATCAACATATAACAACAAAAATAATTAACCAATATTTTTCATTAATTAGTTGGCTTACCATAAAAAAAAAGACATTCAACTGTATAAAAGTGATTGAAAATAAAGGTATGGTTATGTTATTATGAGGAACTGGAACCTGAATTTTGGCGTCCTTCTGCCCTGCCGCGAAGCTAGAGATTCCAATTCACATGATGAATAACTGAAAGAGAAAATGGTTTGTGGAAATTGGTTTGGAAGATGCATATACTCCTTACACAAGCCCATTTTGCAAAAGAAGCTATATCAGTGTGAAACCCATAGTGGGTTTGTTTTCTTTTCTTTAACCTGAACTTCAAACACTTTGAGTTTAAATTCTTATCTTCAAGAATTTATTTGAATAGAGAATGATATTATAAAAAATAAAGAGATGAATAAAAATAAACAAAAGATACGAGAATGAAAATATTTTCTTTCTGTTCTTTTGTATATTTTATTTAAAATAGAGAATTAAATATATATGACTACTGTACCCATTATAGATATAGTTAAATAAAATTATTACAATCTGATAATGTCATAAAAATAAATAAAAAAAATTAATAATAATTTGATTTTACCATAAAAACAAAATCACATAATTAATTTTTTTTAGAAATCTTTATCCATATCTTCCCAAAGATGATGCGAGGAATCATTGTATAAAAAAATTGAGGTTAGATTACTAATACTGTAATTTATTAATATTTTTTAAGTGAATGCCTGCAGGATAATAGGACCATTCTTTTAAACAAAATGTGTAATATATATATATATATATATATATATATATATATATATATATTATCCGTGCTTATTCCAACTCGTTGTGGTCTGTAGAATATTTGAGAAAATTTAGTTAATTATGGTATATTATGTATTGTGTTAATACTGTGATGTTACTTGACATGAAAACGCATAATTTTACAAGAGAAGATGTACAGATACTATGTGTTTATCGTCATTTTTAATATATATGAATATAATGTTGACGTTAGAATTTGAACCACAAATCTCCTTTTACAATCGTTTGGGAGAATGCAAATGCAACGGATTCTAGATTACTGTGTGAGGGAAAAGTTTGCGTCTACTGAGATTACTTTTAAAGAAACCAGGTAAAAAAGTAAATTTATTTTTAATTTGATTTGTATTAGGTCAAATTCAACTGAATATAGTAATAACTCTCTTAAATAAACTAAAACTATAATTTTATGGTAAAACAGTAGCTGTATTAGATTAATAATTGCATCTTTTTTTATTTGTATGGAACCTCACCTAACTAATTTGTTGTAATAGGCAATTATAGCAGATCATACTAATTAAAGCTCCATTTATTAAGAAGCTTTTTAAGTGTGGTATAAACTCCACTTATGCTGTCTAAAAAGGATTGCATTAATTTAAACTCCCACCACCTTATAACCCTAATATTTAACAACGCAATCAGTATATTTGTCTGATTGCCAGCTATGGTATGTCGTTGGAGTTCAGGCTCCACTTGTCCAATCAAACAAAAACCAGTTGGGCTACTTATCAAAACAGAATAATCCAGTTAAACATCCATATAATTTTCCTTTTTCACATCTCACATAACTTATAGCTTTTCAACCAAATATCCAATTCTGTTAGCTTATACTAGTATTTCACTAATTTTATCAAGCTTAAGATTCTGCTTCCCTTTGACATTGGAAGTTGCTGAAATGAAACATTGGCCTATTAAAACCACTAATACCAACAACAACAAAAACCCAGAAGGCGAAAATCAAAAAGGTTGAGTTAATCTTGTAGATGTTTTCAATTTCAATCTATCAGGTCTGTTCAAGAGGAAGAAGAGGAAGAGCATTGTCCATATTCCTTCATACAATGAAAAAAAAATCAAATTTTGTACACCTTTTTCCCTTTACAACAGACAAGTTCAAAAAGAAGATACAATCTAAAATCTCAATGTATAAAAAAATCATGTCTACACGGTTACACTAGCTAGAGGAAAACAAACCAATTTCATCAGTTTCCTTCTGTAGTAACAGTATCAGCCACTGAACTTCCTTCTTCTTCTTCTTCCTCTTGTTTAGAAACAGATTTTCGGCGACTTTGTAATGTATATGCTTGATAACCAGTTGGACTGCATAGCTGACCCGAGTTACTCAGCGCAGATTTCTCAATGTCAATCCTCCCAGCAATGAAAGGAATTGGCCTTTCCATTAACGAGGGAACCGATTCATCTGTCTCCAGCATTTTAACAACCTGGTCCATTGTTGGCCTAGCATATAGCTGTGGATGAGAACACAAGACAGCAATCAGCACATACTTCTCCAGAACTTCTGGTGGACCAGGCTCTGGAATGCCATCTTCAACAACATCCAAAGCACTACCGTTTCTAACCAACGACCAAGCAAAGTCAGAGAGTGCGGTGGGTTGCCCCTCATCGTTCGTTTGAAGAGCCTTTTTCCCACTCAAAAGCTCAAGAAGCACAACACCATAACTGAACACATCACTTCTCTCTGTCAACTGTCCATACAAGGCATACTCAGGAGCAACATACCCCATAGTCCCAGCCACTCTAGTGCTCATATGCGTCATTCCCTCAGGGTTGAACTTCGCCAACCCGAAATCCGCCACCTTCGCTTCAAACTTATGGTCCAGAAGTATGTTACTAGCTTTAATATCCCTATGAATGATGGAAGGTTGAGCCCCATAATGCAAATAAGCCAACCCTCTAGCAGTGCCAAGAGCAATCTTCTGACGAATAGGCCAAGTGAGATTTTTCTTAGAAGAACCAAATAAATGATCATAAAGACTCCCATTTTCCATCAAATCAGTGACAATAATCCTCTGGTGCCCCTCTAAGTTGGTGGTGGCAGTACAATAACCTCTTAAGGTAACAAGATTCACATGGCGAACACTGGCAATAACCTCAACTTCGTGAGTGAAGCTAGCATCCCCGGCAACAGAACAATTCTTGAACCTTTTGAAAGCAACTGGACTACCATCCAGCAATATCCCTTTATAAACATTCCCATAACCCCCGCTCCCGATCATGTTATCCCTGGAGAAGTTCCTAGTAGCCTTCTTAATCTCATCAAAAGTGAACCTAATCAAAGTGGTACTCTGGTTCATGGAATCCAAACCAGAACCCAAACCAAGTTCAGATGTTCCAACACCCTTCTTTCCAGCGAACTCGTTCCTCTTCTTGAATCTAAAGTAAGTCCAAACCCCAGCAAAAACGAGCAAAGCCAGAAAACAGAAAACGGAAACGACGATGACAATGGTTCGGCGCTTACTGCTGGAACCGGAGGAGTTAAAATCGAGGCCGAAGAGGCACTTGGTGGTTCCGGGGTCAGTGGCACCGTACTGGTCGGAGAGAGAGGCGGCGTAGATGGAGGTATAGGCTCGGCAATCGGAGACGTTCCCGACGGTTGGGCCGGTCAAGTAGGAGAGAAGGTTGGAGAGTTTGGTGGTGCAGAGGGCGCAGGGGGCGTTGTTCTCGAGGGACTGGTTGCAGTTGCCGTGGACAGCCTGGATTGCGGCGGTGGGGACGGTGGCTTCGAACTTCTGCTTGGTGGTGATGTTCATGCAGCCTTGGGAGATCCACTCGGTTTTGAGGCCGCAGGAGGAGCGGATATCGATGCTGGGGTCGAATTCGTTGATGAAGGACTGGAAGGAGTCCCAGCAGGACTCGGAGGCGTTGAGCGGCGGCACGAAGAGGTTGGTACGGCGGAGGTAGTCGGCCTGGAGGAGGTGGAGGGCCTGCAGGATGTAATGGCACTGCGTGCCGGAGTCGAAGGAGGGGCGGACGCCGCCGCCCACCACGCGGAGCACGGTGATGTTGAGGGGACACGGAACGGTGTCGTTGGCCGCCAGAGAAGGAAGCGGCGGAATAAACGAAAAAGAAAAAATAAAAAAGAGGGAGAAATAAAAGGGAAGGGACATTGCAGCTCTTGTGTTTGTGATTATGTGAAGGAGATCTGACAGTGAAGGCTTTTCATTTGACCACCTTGGTGGATTCAGTTACCTCTGTCTTCTGAGCTCTGTTTGTTTGTTCAAACTTGATCAGCTAACCAAACTCACTTTCCTTATTATTTATTCATTTTTTCCAAACACCACAACACTTACCTTCCAAGAACTATACTAGAAAGCGCTTTTGACCCGAGCTCTGTCTCAAAGTTCATACACCTTTTCTCCGATACTCCATTTAACAACCCAATCATTCATTTTATTAATTTCCACTCCAACTATCACTTTGTCTCTTTCTTTTGCCAAGAGACTACACCCTTTCAATTTACATTTTCCAATTACTGTTACCAATTTCAGGATACACCTACAAATTTTAAACAAAATATTTTTTCTTTTCAAATTTAATAATTGATTTTCAAGACTTTCTTATTTTAATATCTAAAATAAGAAATTGTACAAAAACAATTATTTATTTTGTGTGATTGAATGTAGATCTTGGACTCTTAACAACCTCAAGCTGGCCCACTCACATACACGAAAAACAATAAAGACTGACCATGCAGGCATCAAATTATTAAAAAGGTCAAAACATGAAATGGGTTGGATGGAGACAAATACATATATGTTAAGAATACGATTAAAAAAATTAAACAGAGTTTGTTTATTAAAATTAGTATAATAGACTCTCTCTTTTTACGTGTGTTTTTATATATTCTACAAACCATTTTAATTCTTTAAGTAGTACTGCACTTATAATCAACGCCTATAAATAATATATCCACCCACCTAATTTAAGGTTAATTTGAATCAATTTGTCTCTAACAACTTTTAAGACAACAATGATAATAAAATAAAGTAAAACATCTTTATAAATTAAAATTATTTTATGCATAGACTAAAAAGAAAAATTTGAAGAATTTTTATGAAAAAATAAAGTTTCTTAATAAAAAAAACCTTTATAGAAAAATTTGTAGAAACATATTTAAAAAGAGTCTTTTCCATTCTTTACACATGCTGTCTTGTTTATTTATGAATCTTGGAAAACCTTCGGTTCTTAATGAAAATCTAGGTTAAGTTTATAACTAATGAGGCTGTGATAGTTTTTTCGTAATAAAATATTTTAAACATAATATACTTTTGTATATTTTAAGTAATTTCCAATTCAACTCTATATGTATAAAATAATTTAATTTTTAATATTAAATATTGCAATTTATATTTCTAATGTTTAACTAAATAAAGAAAGTACAGGTAAAAAAATAGCTAAATAACTTGCAACAACTTGAGGCTTAACCTCTTCCTATTTGCCCCAAAACTGAAAAGAGAAAAAACACACAATTGAATTGTCAACCTCGCATACCAAGAAATGGGGCCAATCAGACAATTGAGACATCTATGGCTTAAGAGTACTATACTTATCACGTTTATATGATATTTAATTATATGTTTTTAAGCTATAAAAAAATAAAATAATATATTAATTGTTATTGATCAAAACTGTATGAGTATATCTATAATCTATAATATTAATAAATAGTGCACATAAATTCTTATAATTTTATTATGTAAGTACTCGTTTTTAAATTAAAATAATTACTTGTAATAAAACTACTTACAAAATAAATAAATCCAGTAACAATAAAATTATAAAGTTTATTTTTATTTCTTATTATTCTGACTTTTTTAATGAAAAATTTTATAATTTAATGATATCTTTTATTTTACTAATTATCTACACGATTATATCTATGAAATTAATAAAGGATTCTCCCTTTTTTACATATAAATTCTTACCGTTTTATTCTTGAAATCATCATTTCTTAAACTAAACTAACTATTTTATAATAAAAAAATTATCTACAAAAATAATAAAAACTACCTACAATAAAATTATAAAAAATATTTATATTTATTATTTAATTATTTTGTATAAAAAATTTATAATTTAATAATATTTTGTATTTTAATAAAGATCTATACCATTATATAAACATTATATACATCATAACTTTTTTTTCTCACCTTAGACAATCTTATAATATCCCATAATTTTCATATAATAAAAATTATATCGCATAAAAATTCTATACTATTACTAAATATAAATATCCATATATTCATCAAAATATATTTCTCCACAGCTCATTGAAGAATCATACCATATGTCAAATCATCTGCTCATGGATAATATATTATTATAGTAAATTTAAAAACAAAACAAACACTACACAACAAGAAAGATAAGCTTGAAAGTTTTAAAATATATAATCATAAATTAAATTTCTATCACAATCAAACTACAACATATGAAGTTGTCATAGTCTATCTTATATATCACATTAATATTATAATATTTATATAGCAATTCATACCATACATATACTGACTCGTATACAAAGATATTTGACTTTACCTTTGGAAGACTTGTGCATTAAATAAGATTTAGAAGTCACACGGGTCACATGACTCTGAGTTGTGAAATCCATATAGCCCTCAACCTAAAATGAATCACATCACACTCATATGACATGTTAATCCATGTGATGTGGTCCAATTGTTTCTTTTTTATTTTCATATGACATGTTAATCCGTGTGATCTGGTCCAATTGTTTCTTTTTCATTCCATAATGCAGTTATATGAACCTTCTTCTACGCTTACTATCTTTATTTTTATGATATCAATATATCAGTAGAGTTAGTATACCTCCTTATTGATCAAATTCACAAACAATGCACATCCTAAACAATCTTAATACAAATATCTCATTTGCTAACAATACTATGTTGTGATCACACATCACACCAATAAATAATATTTGATATAACAATTACTTTCAAAATCAGTTTTCAATTCATAACATTTCAAAATCATCAAATACATATATAAAATTTCACAACCAATTATTGTAAGAAAGTTATAAACTAATGACCACATCACCCCACATCCAGGTCCTCTAACCTATAGTTCTATTGAAAAATAAAATTAGATTCGTTTACCTGAATTCACAAAGAGTTCCAAAAACATAGGGAGAGATAGTTTAACATGCACCACAAAATCTTAATCAACTACTAGGCTGTTCAAAAACAAAAAAAACTATCAGAACACATCATTAAAACCCTGAATTAACAAAGACTAATCCTAATTATAGAAACACTACATACAATCACAATCTAAATTTAGATAACTATAAAAACTTAAAAATTAACTCAAAGAAACAAGGGATAATTTTTCTCTAATTGTTGCCATCAGATAGTCAATTTGATGACGTAAAAAAATCTAAAAAAAATCATAAAATCTCAAAGCAAAACAGTTTTAGGAATATGAAATTTCTTTTTTATAAAAATAAAAACTGAATACTAATTTTTTTCTATTTACATAAATTTTTCTATAATAAAATATTTAAGTGTTATCTTTAGTTATATATGAAACTAAATTTTAAATTCTAATAAGTTTTTATTCTAAAGTTAGTTTTTAGAGTCTTAGAATAATAAATAAAAAAATAATGTATTTATTAATTTAATTAAATAGAAAATTGAATAACCTTTTTTATTTAAAAATAATTAAATAACTTTTCTTTTAAAAAAGAACTACTACATCATTCTCTAATACTATTTTTTAAGTTATATTATTTTTTATTTTTAATCAATTATTTACATAAATAAAAGATTCTATATATTTTAATGTAATAAAAATATGAATAGATATGGAGAAGGCACGTGTTTTCACTACTATTCGCTTTATGAAATTTTCTTAAGTAATCATTTTAAGATAATACATTATTTAGTAACTTATTTTAGTTTTATTTTTAATTAAATGATTTTATCTTTTAATAAATAAAAAATAATTTATTTATTTAATAAAACAAATAATTGTATAGCTTTTTATTTCGAAATAGTTAAATAAGTTTTCTTTACATAATTTTTTAATGTTATTTTAACAAAATTATATATATTATATATGTATATAATTTTTAAATTGTTATTATTTATTTATTTATTTATTTATAAAAATAATAACACTATATTTATTTTAATTTAATAATGATAATAATAATAATTTTTCTTTCGTTTTGTGATCTTTTGATGTCTATTACTTTATGGGAATGAATATTAAAAAATATAGTGAGGTATTTGAGAACCCATCCCAGGGTTCAGGTATTTAAAATAGAGTTGTTATTGTTATTTATTATCATTTGGTTTGACCCATATCTACTAATTCTTTATTCTAATGTACAGTTATATATTATAAATACCATTTATAATAAATAATTATTTTGATATATACATTATATTGTACTGGAATTGGTAATATATACATGTTTTACCTAAATAAATTGCATTTTTGAATTTGTAATAGACAAACTGTATTGTAATATAAAGTGTTTTAAGTATTGAAAATTTTTTAAAAAATATTGTTATTTAATTTAAGAATAAGGATCGAATTGAAAGAGATAACATTTAAGAAATATTTAAAAATGTGTTTACTGATTAAAAAAATTTAAAAGTATATTTCTTACAAATATTTTCATTTAATGTAGTTATTCTAATTTAATTAGTTTAATAACTCTTAAAAAGGTTAAATTTTTAACTCTATATTTTAACAAAATTATTTTATTTTACGAAACAAATTATACTTAATTTTTAAGAATTTTAAAATGATATATATATATATATATATATATATATATATATATATATATATACACACACACACAATTCATACCAGATTAGGAAATTTCATGGAAAAGAAAAACTTTTCTCCTTTTTTATCTCTCAAAGTAAAAATTTAATATTTTTACCATATTTTCCAATGTCCATTCTCTTCCTCCCCTTAATCAAACAATTATTAACGAAAATTACTTAATTTGTTAATCTGGTTGTCATTATCTGAAACACTGTGAACAACAATCATAATCTTACAAGTAGTTCTTAAAGAAATGTGTTTCTTATTGCATTGCTTTTGGTTACTCTTATTTTAGCAACTGTGAAAACGATAAAACAGTGATTTTTGTGTTGAAGTTTCGTAAACAAATTAAAACCTTTATAATGTTCGTGGTTTTTTGTACTAGTGATGTGAGATAACAACATTTGGAGAATAGAAGATTATATATTCGACCTTAATATCGAGGGACACCTACCCTACATTGGTTTTGCTTGTTTTAATGTAGCAAATGGCTATATAAGAGAGTCACAATGGCATGAAAAACTGCTTTAATATTGAATTTGTTTATTTTCTTCAATATATATTTTCATTATTTGTAAAAAATATTATTTCTTACTAATTTTAATATAGTTAAAAAAATAAAAAAGGGGATATATTTTGTATTTAAAAATGAAAAATAGAAAACATTTCCTTAAAATAACAGTGCAAATAAAAACATTTGGATGTTGTTTATTGGGTTTTTGATTTCCCCGTAAGCAAGACTGTTGAAATTGCATGTATTTTTTTTATTTGACTTCATACACCACTTAAAAACTATCTCCCTTTTATACAGTAACTTTGATCATGTACATGAACCTTATATGAGAACACTAATATATTAAAAGACATACATTGTGTCTTAGATGTCTTTGTTAATAATAATTTATTTCACGTCTTTAGAAAATAAGTGAAATTATTTTTTAATGTTGCTTATTTTTAAGTTGGTCTGTCATTGTAAATTAGAGTACGAGAATATATATATATATATATATATATATATATATATATATATATATATATATGTGTGTGTGTGTGTGTGTGTATATATGTAAAGTAATATCTCAAGAGTTTAAAATTAATTAAAAACTTAAAATCATAATTATACAAAATATATCTTATCTATACAATTAACATTTACATAAAATACAAGTAAAATGTTCACTTATATTATTTTAATATTTATCAATTATTTAATGTAACAAGTTTAATTACACTTTTTTTTAATGAATTAACACTTAGGAACGTCATAAAACAAACATAAAAAATACTGAATAAAAAGTCAAGACAACGTAAAAAATAAATAAGAGTATATATATATATATATATATATATATATATATATATATATATATAATCTTTGACATTTCTTCTAGATTCAACATAAATCAAAACTTTACCAATTGATCCCTTCAAATACGTTAGGATCTCTTTGAGTTGGTTAAAGATTTTTCATAATCCTACTAACAATATTGATATCATATGTTATGTCATGGCAAGTGCAAAAACACTGTCTATATCACAAAACCTATAATGTTTTGCATATGGAATTGAACCTTTAATGAGATTGTTTATAACTCAACTTATATTGTGGAGTCAAAGGTTTTGAAACAGAATTCAAACTTTTAATTCTAAACTTTTCATGGAATTTTTTAAAGTATGTATGGCACATGTAAAAACTTTATTTCTTCATTCTCAGGTTTCAATCCCCAACTCTAGAATCATTTGTATAAAAATTTATTTTTTAATTTAGTTTTCACGTTTTGGTGTTTCATATTTATATTATTGTTTGATATTAGAATTTAGTTAATATACAACAGTAGTTTCATAATTAAATACAACATTAGTTTCATAATTATCATATTTTCTTCTCATAGAACCAAAACTAGAAATAAATTAATCAAAACTAACTATTCAAGGATTTGTTTTAATTTACAAAAATATTTTTTTTTGTCTACTATCCCAAATCCTTCTTGTTGCTTGTTGCTTTACGCAAATGAATCAACAAAATCTCTATACAAAAAAGTTGTTTTAAAATTTATATATTTTAATTCAAAGATTAAAATCAACAACCATAACTAAAAAAAATCCTAAAAAATATATGTTTCACTACTTGATAGAATAAATCATTATAATTAATAAATTCATTATTAATAAAATCACTAGCCACAAAACTTGGTTTGAATTGTTTTTTATTAATTCTTAAAATTCCACCGTTTCATTTTAAAATATATTTACAATGAATTGCATTAAGCAGTGAAATATAATATAAACAAATATAAAATAATTGAATTATAAAAATAAGAGTAAAAAAAGAATATGTTATAAAATAATTTAATATAGTATTACATTCAAAGTTTGAGTTTGACGTCGTATTAACTAGAAATCAACACGAAAATCATTTTATAAGAAATAATATTTATAAATCTATTGTTTTAATGTTTTTTTTTATTAAAAGTAATGTCTTCTATGAAATATTTTTGGTTTATTGGTGCAAAATCTTTAATATTCTAGAAAATAGTTATGTAATAAAAATTAACCTAGAATTTAGTTTTAGTGATAAATAAGATAACACCTATTTAGTTTAACAGAGAAACTGTTTAAGTAAATAAAAGTTAATTATTTATTTTTTATTTTTATAACAACCACCAACTTTATCTCTAAGAAGATATTATTTTTCTAAGGAGATATTCTGTTTTATTTTTTTGTTTATAAAAACTATCAACTCTCTCTTTAAGAAGATATACAATATCATTCTTATAAAACCAATATCTCTCAAACAATTCCTCTTAAAGTCTCCTACCTTCTCTCTAGATTTGTGATCTTATAGGTTATCAGATTGATAATTAGAGGACACCCCTAGATTCCTAGCGTTGAGTAGATCGAAGAGTGTCCGATCATATTCTTGAACAGAATTAGACTGTCCATGATTTTAGATTTTTGGAAGTTCTTTGAGTATCTCTACTTTGTAGAGGTAAGGGAAGCTAATTTGACTGGTTTTTTATATATATTTGAATTAAATTGGATGAATTTGAATTGAACGGAATGAATGTTTATGTATAGTATGATGTAGTATTATTGCGAATGATTTGGTGTGTGATCGAGACATAGTATCTTTAGGAAAAGAGATACCCATGTTAAGATTATTAGGATGTGCATTGTTTGGGGATTCGATCTATCTAAGGAGGTATCCTGACTCTACTGGTACATTGGATTCATATAGATGAAGTTTACCAGTTGGTGAAGAGTCGAAGGAGGTTCACATGGCCATGTCCGAGGTTTGAAATATGAGCTGATCGGAATAGGACATATAGATTAATCCTGTGCACATGGGAAGTGTACCCGAGGTTTGAAATAGGAACTACTCTGTATTCGAGGTTTGAAATATGAGTTGATCGGAACATATGGATGGTATATGACAGATGCACACCTCTAAGTCTAACTCAATGCACAAGTGTCTTCGAGAAGTAGAGAATGTTTGTGAGTTATGTATGATGTGAGATGAATTATGAAAGATTGAATTGTTGTTGTTTTGTTGAGATAGAAATCCAATTTATAATAAAAAAATCTTGCATAAATATAAAGTATTAATATTTTAATATCTTGATGTAAATTATTAACATCCTAATAAAGTATTAATATTAAGTGAATATACTTATTCAAATGCAATCCATAAAATAGATATAAAGTATTAATATTTCAATATCCTGATATAAGTATTAACTCCAACATTCTAATGTAAATATTAACATTGAGTGAATATATTTATTCAAGTGACACAAGACAATCTACAAAATAGATATAAATAACTTTCTAATTAATATTAACATATATAATTTTAATTATTTTAAGAATTGAAGTTGAACAATATAGTGACTTAAGACATATTTGAAACTAAAATTTGATGATATTTAGAATCTGATTCCGACAAATAAAACTTGCCAAAGTGAAATAACACATTTGCATCACTTAGAGAATCAGATTGAAACTTGAGAAACTAAAATCATACAAATGTAGATTGAGAGGCAAAACCAAACCCGTATAGAAAGAGAGGGACAAGGTGCTTATGAAATTTTCCGTAGAAACTATTGAACACGAAGCAATGGTGAATTGCCGACAAACAGTAACATGTTTTTAATTTTTATCGCTACAACAGAACATGTTACAGGACAGATCTTCCATGAATGAAGCCAAGGTTGGGTTGGGTTGCTACAAGCAGCAATCCCAATATCCAAGAGGAGACCACAGACACCAGACACAGCTTTTCTCTCACCAATGAAACCTACTGTGACAATCAGTAAAAAACCTTCTTTTCTTCACTTTTGTCTCTTTCTTCGTCCCCCACAACTCAAATTGCATTATCACAAATTTATATATAGTTTAAAAAGAAAAAAATTAACATAAGATAAAAATCAAGTATAATAATAAAGCTACATTGCATTTCTTTTCTTCTTCTCTACTCTGCAATGATAACAGTCTAACAAGTTACTATGCCATTACATTACTACCATTTCTGATCATCCAATGGTTCACTTTTGGGTGAAAGGGTCATAAATTTATTTTGCTCTGACAATTACACTAGAAAGTGACATTGCAAGAAGTTTGTAGTTAGTTGAAGGTAGAAGGCGAAGTAATAACTAATATTGGTGTCTTACCTCTTCATTCATGCTTCTGTCTCCTGGTCTCCCAACCCTCTTTGCTACAACTCTCAAGAAAACAAAACCAAAAAGTATTCAGTTAATTAATCAAATTCAAAATATTGCCTTTATGGCATTCCAGCTACCCCACTTTTACTTCAACCATGAAATGTTTGATTAACTTTCTTTTGTCCTTGCTGAGGATTTATTTCGCCTTGTGGGTAACTGAGATGTTGTGTTGCCATGTGATTTCAGTGCACCTGTTTCGATACATTAGTCGTTCCGTTGCTTTCACCTCTCCCCTCGACTTTCGTTCATTCTCACATTGCACTTGGTTGGTTTTTCTTAATTGTTTTCTACGAAAATTCTTTTGAATTGAAACCTCTGTTCGGTTAAATTTCATGGTTAAATCCTAGATTTTCATTTTCATGTTCTAGTTGACGGTTCCTTCTAACCGCTTCATCAAGTTTCGGGTTTGGGTTGTAGAAAATGGAGGACGAGGTGGATTCCCCTGTTGGTGTTCTTGAGGATTACTTTTTCAAGAGTTCAGAGTCAGAAACTAGTTCTTCAAAAGAACCTGGTACTACGGATTCTGATAAGTCAAAGTCTGGTTCTAGGTGGCATGCATTTCTTCAATTGTTGAGGGTCAAATCGAAGAAGCCAGTAGCCACATTATATCCTCCTATCGGTGTCCTCAAGCTCTCCAGAAGATTGAGCAGTGGCATGAGAATGATAGATGCAGATTCGTCCTTGCATAGGTCACCCTGGAAGATCTTCACTCACCATGAGATACAAATTGCAACCAATTTCTTCGCCCAAGGTATGCTTCATGGATTACATGTTGTTGTTACAGATGTTTACTTCATTTCCTTTTTACAATAATTATCTGATATTGATTGATTTGTTAGCTTACTTCAAATAAAAACAAGTTAAACCATCTCATTCAAAATTTTGATGCATTTCCCTTGTCTACTTAAACAATCTCATTCTGGTTTTACTCACAATAACTTTCTTTCTATTTATTCTCTAGTGGTTAACATGCCCCTTAAAGAATTTAAACTCATTTGTGCAGAAAATTGTATTGGAAAAGGTGGTTATGCTGAGGTTTACAAAGGGTGTTTACCAAATGGTCAGCTGGTGGCGATTAAACGATTGACACGTGGAGCAGAAAATGAAACTATAGGGGACTTCTTATCAGAACTTGGCATAATGGCTCATGTAAACCACCCCAATACTGCAAAATTAGTTGGCTATGGAGTGGAGGGAGGAATGCATTTAGTGCTTGAGTTGTCTAGAAAAGGGTGCTTAGCTTCAGTGCTGAATGGTTAGGATCAATTTTACTTTGCTATGGTAACAGTTCTTACTATTACAGTAAAATTTTGTTGTTCTGAATATCTCACTGCTGTTAGGTTCCAAGGAGAACCTACCGTGGTCTCTTAGGCAGAAAATAGCATTAGGAACAGCCAAGGGTATATTGTATCTTCATGAAGGTTGTCAAAGAAGAATTATCCACAGAGATATAAAAGCATCAAATATCTTGCTTACTGAGGACTTTGAGCCGCAGGTATGGATATGACTTTGGATTCTTTTGTACAAATTTGATTCTGTGGTTAATCACCACATATTCATTCTTTTTGGCATTTTATTAATGGTTTGTAAAGACAAAACACGTTTTGGAAGATCCCTTATTTGTTAGGACTGAAGTAATGAAACCTGTCGCTTTTCCCGTTTGTACTCTACCCAAAAAAAAAAACCTCTAGTGCATTGTACGTAAAGTTGACACTATTTCTGTATAATGGTATGAGAATAATAAACTTCTGAAACATTCAGAGTTTTTTTGGGCAGATTTGTGATTTCGGGCTAGCAAAATGGCTACCAGAGAATTGGACCCATCACACCGTTTCAAAAATTGAAGGGACTTTCGGGTTTGTTGTCACATTCTTATTAAATGATTTGTACTTTTTTGTAACTTGCTATTAACTCAATTTTCAATTATGACTACACAGTTACCTTGCTCCAGAATACTTGCTTCATGGAATAGTGGATGAGAAAACAGATGTTTTTGCCTTTGGTGTAGTGCTATTAGAGCTAGTCACTGGGCGTAGAGCAATTGATTATTCCCAACAAAGCCTTGTTTTGTGGGTATGTTGAGCAATTCAACCAAAAAGATAAAAATGTGTGCTTTGCTTGAACATCTGAAAGGGTAGTTTCTTATTTAATTTCTGCAATACTTTTGCAGGCAGAACCTTTTCTGAAAAAAAATAATATTAGGGAGCTGATTGATCCTTCACTTGCTGATGATTTTGACTGTCGGCAGATGAAAATTATGCTCTTGACAGCTTCTTTATGCATTCAACAATCCTCTATTCGTCGTCCCTCTATGAACCAGGCACGTTCTCTTGTTCTTCTCAAATTTCAACACAACAATCTTTTCACCTTCAAATTTTGCCTTCTTATATTCTATTTATGACATGCCAATAACTCTTTCACCTTGTTTTTCCTCATGAATGTTTGTAACGTATTGAATGTTGTTGTAGTGGCAGTTAATGTTTAACTCTAAGTTACTCAATTTAGAAACTTTGACTCGGGAAAATGGGACTTTTTGTTTGATTGTAACAAAGTTCATCACTTGGCAATTGACCTATTGGTGCAGGTTGTACAGCTTCTGAATAGGGTCACGAAGAAATCTCAACTTCCATTCTTTCGTAAAGACTTTCAGGAAGAGTTCATTGATTCTGATTAATTGAAAGGAACATAAATCATGAGTGACAGCAACACTAAATTGTTATTAATTGATGACAGTGATGTATGTAATTGCTTTTTCTCTGAAAAAGGAAAAAAAGTTATTTTTCCACAGCACGTTATTAAAGGGATTGGAGTTTTTAGACAGACTCAAACCGAATATTCTGAAGTATATATATATATATATATAGTCTCTCAAATATTGATTTTTGTGAAGAATTCAAAATGCTTAAATTATTAATCACTCCAGTGAAAAAAAAAAAAAAACTACTTTCCCTTTTCTCAATTCTTATCCACATCTTTTATCAGGGTAAGCTTAATATCTTGTAGAAAACAAGTGGGTAAGAAATTAAAAGTTTTATCGATTTATGTCGACATGAAGATCCTAAAAAATTAGGTAAACTTACACAGAAATTATGCAAGTTTCACTAATTAATAAGGCGAAAAGACTAATTAGAATTTTATTTTAGGAGATATTCGTTTTTTTTTAGAATTTTAAGAGATATCATATTGATTATGAAAATAGATCTTTTAAGATGAAAAGACAAAAGTCATATTAAAAGAGAAAGAAACAACGGAAAAAGTGAACTGTCACTCTTTTTTTATCCTTAAAAACTTAGTATTTGGAGATGAGTCAATTATTTTGATTTCTGGTCTTATAAAATTATTATTTTAATCTTTAACTTTGTAAAATAATATTTACACATTTAATTTATTCCTTTTATCATACCTTTTTGTCTAATATTAATAATTAATTTTTCGTTTACAAAAAGGTAAGGATCATAATGAAAATTTTATAAAATTGCATATTTAAAATTCCAGGTGCTTGTAAAGAAAAGGTGCAATTCCAGGATTAAAATGGGTTTACTAAAAAAAATAGTGATAACATAACAGGCTTCTAACTCAATTGACATGAAACCAAATCGTCAAAATTTACAGGATGTAAAAATTCAAAAGGGTGATGTTTACCAGAAAGTTTCTCATTTATTTGCTAACTTTTCATCTTTAATTACCTTAAATACAACCTCGGTAGGTAATGCACTTTAGTTTCTTTATGATACTTTTTTTAAGTCATTTATTGCCAAACAAAAACTTACTTTTTGAGAAATTTCTTATATTAAATTTTACTTTTTCTACATGTTACATCTTTTTTTCTTAATCATATCTTTAATTTTCAGTGGTTTATATTTTTTTATATAATTAACTAATATCTTTTACTTTCTACCTTTTTCATTTTTGTAATGCTTATGGTTTATATTCTTGAACTAATGATTTTCAGATAAAATTTTATACATTAAACTAGAGTAGTTTTTTTTCTTAAAAAAAAACTAAAGTATGTGAAGCAGCTTAATCTTTTAATTATTTGAGAGAGAAAAAAGCAATATTTTGATGGTGCAAATTCATAACTAATTTTAGGTTGATTCTCTAACATCTTCAATACAATACTCATAAGTCATAATTAGGATCTTAAATTTAAGATCACATAAAAATTTACATATTGAAATATGTTGATCTAAGAGATCCTAAGTAAAACTGCGAATTACAAGAATAAATTTTATTTTTATATTATAAATGTTATACTTACATTAAAGTGTAAATAGAAAATTATAATAAATGTTTTCTACACCCTTGCACTGAAGTGTATATATATATAGCGTATAACACCTAAATAAAAAGTAAAAAATAGGATAATATGACTCTCAGAAAAATTAACTTCTTGTATTTTGTTTTGTATATTTCATTTTTAAACACCCAGCAACTTAGTTTTTCCTATTTGTTATTCAGAAGCTCTACCTCGATGATAGCGACAATAACCACCTCAGTATATGCTAACGTTTTTTTTTCTTAT
>Ga0209489_105209_pt1 | contig 22961 bp, 16 predicted proteins | sample SiratrowhiteBW_FD_187527 | JGI IMG/M metagenome (GOLD analysis project Ga0209489, IMG submission 187527) | Root nodule microbial communities of legume samples collected from California, USA - Siratro white BW (SPAdes) (version 2) | ecosystem: Host-associated > Plants > Roots > Nodule | place...
ATATATATATATATATATATATATTATCTTAAACTAACATACAAAAAAACCACCATCCCTTAAAAAGGACATTTCATACCGTACAAATGTATGGAGGGGAGATGAGTGGTGGGCTCTTGATGCTCACCAATTTATCTCATTGAAGTGACCATTAGATTTGGCATGTAACCATTATTACTTAGAGTGTTTTAATTTGACCATTAGGTTTAGGAATATACATCTCATAACCTAGCTAGTGGTAGCAAATGAACATCACAGAGATTTTGGAGATATATAGGAGGAGATGTGAGGTTTGACTTTTTGTGTTCACTACAAACATTGAAATATGCATAATAATTATCACATAGAAACTTTAGGGTACAAATATAGTACAACTTAATCCACTCAACTATATATTTTATTTATCTATGCCCATTTACCACTCTAATGATTTTCCACATGGCACAAAATCCATTAATTCTGTTAATAATTAATTTATTGAAAAAAAATTAGTCAACCAATTTTAATAAAATATCTTTTTTGTCTATAAGATTTGAATTTTTATGTAATAAATAAAATTATATAAATGAAACTAATATATATTATTTATGATGTAGAAATAATGCAAATAAAGTATCTTGGTGAAAGAAAATAACTAGACCGACCATACATGGTGGGTCCCATGGGTGTGTTGCAACTAGCAAGAACATGCATTTAGGAATAAAGTTGGAGAGAACGACTTCAAATAAACATAAAAAATTAAAATATCCAATTGTAAATTTAATCATTTGTATATTATTGAATAACTATATTCATAGAGCTAATTTCTATAATTTTGGTAAGAGAAAAATATAAAATAAGTGGAATGCGTAGTATATTATTTTTTTTATTATTATATTTTAGTACATTCTCTCTTCTAGATAAAAATAAATGAATTTTCAATTTTACATGAGCATTATGGTATTTGAAAATAAAAACAAAGATTGAAGTGTCATCCTTTTCCCTGCATCACTTGTCTTGGTGGGGGACACAATCAAACTTCAAATCCCATCCTAATCCCAATTTAATATTAACTAAACAAACATTAACCACAAAGTGAAATCAAATCAAACATTAAGAATCCCAAAATGGAACACACCCCTGATGATGAAATAGACCCATACAAAATATATATAAAGTTGCAATTAACATTCTTTTGTTTAAAAAATAAGCAAATTTTGATTTATTTATTATTTGTTTCCGTCTAAAACAACAGTCATATTCTCATTTTTTCAATGACAAATCTTAATCAATAATATTATACGACGAAAAATAATATAATCAAATTAAATATAATCTTGGCCCCAGTTAAAATCCCCTAGTGGTCATTTCTATTTTCAACATCTTAAATCAATTAACATTTTTATATTCAAAGTTCAATGACAAAATTATAAACTTTCATTAAGAAAAACTCAAAAAAGTTTCCCTCCCCAAATTCTAATCTCACATCTTACAACTCCTTCCAGATTTATTAATTTTTCACAAACTAAAAGTGTTGCAGATACTCTATATCTCATATACATCATACTTAAAATTAGACAATTTTATATATTACCCAATTGTTAAAAAAATATTAACTTATCTCTCAAGATAATAGATGTTAAAACTTGTTACTAAATTTGTGATTAGTATCTTACGTCAATAGTAATTGATATTATTACCAGTGATTTGTTAAAAAAAAACGAAAATTGTAATATCATAGAAATTGTAATAAAATTATTATAACAAGCGAAATAGTAGCATAAAAAAAATAATGTAAAAATGAGTTAAAACCCTAAACCCTGGTTACAGAAGCAGAAGAAGAAGAAGAAGAAGAAGAAGAAGAAGAAGAAGCAGGCATGGGGAAAATCCCTCCTTCGTTCCGTTCTGCAATCGGAAACCCTAACATTCGAAACCCTTCTTCTCTGTTTCGTCCTCAACCACCTTCTCCTCCCTCCAAACCATTCCCCTCCCCAAAGAAAAAATCCCCAAAACCCATCCCACAACCAAACCCTATCTTCAAAACCCCAAATCTCGAAGATGCCAAGAAAATCTTCGATTCCATCGCCAATTCCTCCAAAGACCCTCGCTTTCCCAATTCCCTCCTCCACTCCTACGCCAAAATCGCCACCTCCACCACCGACTCCGTCAAATTCCTCCACCACATCACCAAAACCCTCCCTTCCTTCTCCCCCGACCGTTCCACCTTCCACATCCTCCTTTCCCACTCCTGCGCCAACCCCAATTCCAATTCCAATTCCAATTCCGATCTCTCCGCAATCCACCAAACCCTAAATTCAATGCACGCCGCCGGCGTCACTCCGGACGCCGCCACGGCCGATGTTGCGATCCGCGCCTTGTGCTCCGCCGCCCACCTTGACGACGCCGTTGAATTGATCAAAGAATTCGCCTCCAAACACTGCCCTCCGGACACCTACACCTTCAACTTCCTCGTGAAGCACCTCTGCAAAGCCCGCGCCGTTTCCAGTGTCTACGACTTCATCGACGAAATGCGCGAAAAGTTCGGTGTAAAGCCTGATCTTGTCACCTACACTATATTGATCGACAATGTGTGTAATGGTAAGAACTTGAGAGAGGCAATGAGGTTGGTGAATGTGCTTCACGAGGAAGGGTTCAAGCCTGATTGCTTTGTGTATAACACGATCATGAAAGGGTATTGTGTGTTGAGTAGAGGGAGTGAGGCCATTGAGGTTTATAACAAGATGAAGGAGGAAGGGGTGGAGCCTGATCTTGTTACTTACAACACTTTGATTTATGGGTTGTCGAAGTCGGGGAGGGTGGTGGAGGCCAAGAAGCTGCTGCGTGTGATGACGGAGAAGGGTTATTTTCCTGATGAGGTGACTTATACTACATTGATGAATGGGTTGTGTAGGAAGGGGGAGGCTTTGGCGGCGCTGGCATTGTTGGGGGAGATGGAGGGGAAGGGGTGTAGCCCCAATGAATGCACGTATAACACACTGCTGCACGGTTTGTGTAAGGCGAGGTTGATGGAGAAGGCGATTGAGTTCTATGGGGTGATCAAGGAGGGTGGTTTAAAGCTTGACACGGCTTCTTATGGGACATTTGTGAGGGCGCTGTGTAGGGAGGGGAGAGTTGCCGAGGCTTATGAGGTGTTTGATTATGCTGTTGAGAGCAAGAGCTTGTCTGATGTTGCTGCGTACTCGACGTTGGAGAGCACGCTCAAGTGGCTCAAGAAGGCCAAAGAACAAGGGCTTGCTGTTTAGTTGGTATGGATGGTTTGTGTTTTACTTAAGGATTTTGTCAAATTTGTTGTGTGCTGTTGAGGTTTAAATTTGGTTGTCCATGAACACTTGATTGTGTTGTATGTTAGTTCAAGATACAGTGATTTCTTAGCTGGTTGGATACCCTTGTAGCTTCTTTTTTAGGTATAGGAGGAATGGTGGATATATATCTTTCCTCTGTGTATTTTTCTTTTTTACTTGATAATTTTTCTTCTTCTGAGTAAGAGAATGCTTCAGGTAATGTTGAAATTTCGTTATCAATTCATCTTAGGAGCTGTAGCAGAGTTTGCTTTGTCTGTATTCACCATTCTAAAGGTCTGGTAGAAGCTAAGATGATCAAACCCATTGTTTAGGTCCTTCTTTAGTTGCTTAAGCTTTTAGATGAAATGGGCATGACATTGTATTTGAGCTTAGTTGACCAACTGGTTCTTTTTATGTAGTTTTTTTTACTCAAGAGAGTGATTGTGAAATCAAGCTCTTTTTCTATCGATCCCTTTCTAAGTGAAGTGTCCAGCATACCTTTGCTTTTCATAGCTTGTCTTTTTATCATTTACGTGGTTTTCTTTACATGTTTAGTCCCCTGCCATTTTCTGGACGGTAAAAGTGATTCATATACATATATATCTATTGCAGGTAATTTCTGTCCATGCTGCTAAGGATCTAAGAGCTAGTTGCCAGGGTTAGGCCTAACTCCATAAGTGCATACCAAAAAGCTGCAAATACAATTTCTCTCGGTATTTGGTTGCAAGTATACTTTGTTAACAGTTGGAAACAACTTGGAAGTGGAATCAAACAGGAAGCCAGAATCAAGTAAAATTTTGGTTGCATATATTGGATGGTCGTCATGCAATGCAACAGCATTAATTGAAGCTGCTTGATCAGTCCTACTCATGTTACTATTTGGCAGTGGCATTCTGACTGTTCTTTTATGCGGTTGATGACCTCGAAGGAAAACATGTATTTTTATGGAAACTATTGTTCATTATTTTGAATCGTATGATTCTCTAATAGATGAAGATAACAAGTTTTGAGTAAACCATAGTGGAGCATTTGATTGTTTCTACTAATAAAAGAGCACGGAGATGTGGATTCATTGTATTTGTATGAAGATGGTGGTTGCTTAATGTATCTTATCTTTCTGTAAGGCATTGTGGGATTCTCGTGTTTCATTGAAATTTGCTTCCACATTTCTTATATTTGGATATGCTTGGATAGGAATTGGATAAACGTATTTAGTAATAGCAATAATGTTGAAGAGTTGGATAATAGACTTTTAGCTAAATAATAACAAATACTCAAAATTAACGAGATGAGTCACAATTTATGTGCTTATTATTCTCTTTTTAACCATTAATTCATTATGTAAGATTAGTTGGGAAGGAGACGATTAATTTTACTAAGGTTAATTTTGAAAGAAAAGTATAAATTATTGATAAATTTAATCTAAATAACTAAATTACTCAATTTTTTAAAAATAATTTGAATTAGTTAGGAGAGTTCTAAATAGGATAGTAGTGACTTCCAATAATATAGACTAAAACTTAAAGTGTTGAGATTTAGAAATGAAATGAGTAAAAATAAAAAATAATTGTACCTGTGAAATGCCTTTTCGTTTGTGTTAAATTTAATAATATAATTATTATATATTTTTTTAATATTATTGCAGTGATAATGCATATGAAATTTTAAATGAATTGAATATTTATAATTACTTAATTTTATAGTTCACATTTATTTTTATTTTTAAATGTGTTTTTACACCCTCCAATTTGAGCCAAGTTTGTTTATGGTCATTTAAATTTAAAATTAATTAAAGATGTTTGTTCTACTCCTATGAATTTGCTTATATAATTAACATTTACAAGTTTATATGACAAACTAATTCAATTTTATAATCTTATCATCAAGTTTTCTGAAATATACATTTTGATAAAGTTTATGTTTGACAAATTAAAATATATTAGTTATTAATAAAGAATATATGCTTTCACATATTTTCATTCTAAAATGGTGATACCAATTTGTATTACTGTTTTGAGGTACACTCTTTACACCAAACATCCAAAGCTACCTTCTTTTTGAGATTTTGTTTATACCCACAAACTCAATCTTTCAAAAAGTTTCTCAATTTTCATCAATGCTCCTTTTGCCGTGTACTGTATAGTATAGCTCCAAGATGAAAATTGAAAATGAATTTTGAAGTAATTAAAACAAAATGGAATATAGAAAAAAATTATGTACTGATAAAGACAGTATTGGAATCTGGGAGCCAAAGAATTCAGAGAAACACAAACATGCAAAATACAAAAAAGATGACAGCTACAACAACTGTCAAAGAACAGCTCATCAGATACAGTGTGACGCAGCAAAATTCTGCAGACTTCTGGAAGTTTCAATTCTGTTGGTCCTGCTCCTTTTGTTTGAGCTGATGTTGCATCATGCGCTGTTGTTTTTCTGATAGTAATACTCTCTTCTGCTTTCTGTTAACTCATATTCTTAAGTATTGACAAAAGTTATTTATAAATTAAATTTCACCAAAATTAACAGGAGAAGTCCTTCAGGGCTAAAATCACATTAACATGTTTATATGTACTGTAAAAAGCTTACTATATCATCTATTTTGTGTAACTTGTTGTTAGCATTGTTTGTATTATATGACTTAATGCATCTTATATTTTTATTTCTTTCAAAAGAAAATAGTCTATGCACTACTCTGTAAACTGATCTTATACTCTTATTCAATTACAAAGTATCACATATATATATGTAAGTTTGCTAAGTTATATACTAATTAGCTCTCAATTTATATCCACCATGATTTCTAACTGTAGTTGATCAACTTTTGTGTATCAACTAGGAAGTGTCAGTAACTTTTGCCTCTGCATAGTGCAGTGGCCACTTCAAGATTGGTGTCTAGTATCAGCATTAATTCAAGGAGTTCTTCTTATGATTGACAAAAAATAATGACTATGTTGATTTTTGGATGAGTTGAGCTGCAAACTGCAAAGTTTTAGATTCAATATGTTTTCTTCTTATAGACCAGATGTAACTTTATTTGTTTCATGCAGCCATGTTTCTTGATTTGGTTAGTTTCTTGATTTGAATCTTTCATGTAATGTATGCCCCCATTGAATCTAGGTGATTCAACCTGCCAAGTGCCAATGTACTTTGTGAAAAAATTGATATATTCTGTGACATTGTACACAAGGTAGAACTCCAAAAAACATAAAGAATTAGTTTATTGATTCTGAATTCAATCACCTGAAATAACTCAATTACATAAAGTAATACGTTTCCTTTCGCACATGTCAATACCAAAACAATCCAAAAAGTACATTCATAATGAAAGATACAAAAACTATCATTCAATATTCAAACATCAGGTACATTCAGAATAGTTATTCAAACATCACGTACATTCAGAATAGTTATTCAAACATCACGTACATTCAGAATAGTTATTCAAACATGTACTAAGAGCGTGTCTAGAATATTATGGATGCATCCCCACTAACAATCCAGAAGTACAAGTTGAGATCACAAATTATATCACAAAATCCTTAAAACTATGGATGTTGATGCATTTACACGAGTCATGAGTGGAATACATTGCAGATGGAGAAAATAATGATTAGCAAAACAATAAGCTATAAAAAAGTGTATAACAATTAAGATTATCCATTCCATAAATTGCCCACAACATTCAAAGCAAAATATTACAATATACATAATCAAAGGTACTTGACTCTGATCTTTGATTGATGTAACATAAATTTTTTTTTGTGAAAAACATCATAAATCGAGATATATGTGATCCATACAAAAGTTTTGCAGTTATATTAGGAAAAATGTGGTTTAATTGTGAGAAGTTATAAAAATTTCACTATTATTGTATAATTGTTGCATGCAAATACATTTTCCATGTATATCAATCTCGTCTGGAAACACATTTACCATGCAGTTAGTGATAATGGGAGCAAGTAGCAAAAGTATAAACAAACTTAGAAGGATCACCGATTAAAAATGGTCCAGAGTGCTACTTCCTGCACCTCCAAGCTTTCTTCGGACACCTCCAAATATCTTTAAATTTCTAAAACTATTTTTCATATTTTATCACTCAGATAATTATACCTTTTTCAAACCTACACTTCATCTTTTTTTTTTAAAATTCACTTTTGAAATGCACAATTCTGAAAGCTATGTCCATTTCAAAAATGGAGATCCAACAAAACTAACTTTTGAAAGGTATAATAAAAATTACTTCCAGAATACACAATTTCAGAAATTATTTTCTAGATTCAAAAATAACAGACTATTCCGGAAGTAATTTTATACTTCCAAAACAGTACATTGCGAAAGTGATTTTGAAATATTTAAAATGCTTCCCAAACAATGTTCCAAAACACGAAAAATGACTTCTAAATTGATTTGTTTCGGAAGGATAAATATTAATTCCGCAATAGATTATTTTGAAATCTGTTTTTCAAATTCCGAAATAAGTTATTCTGTTTTTTTCAAAATCACGCACTTCCATCTCTCATTGTTGCAATGGGCACAAGTGTCTTTTCAAACAGGGTAATTTTGGAATTTTATAAAATTTGGAGGTGGCTCTTGGAGGTGCAGGAAGAAGCAGTGAATGGTCCAAGGCCTGCAAGATTTGTCCTGAGCCCAAAAGAAAGAGGAACAGAAGGACAAAATGGTTAATTTGAGACCCAAATGAAGCAGCAAAGTAACCTTCTTCTCACTCAAATCTCACGCATTCTCTTCTCTTCTCTACCATTTCCAGCATTCTCTGTGACGATGACTCCTCTTCATTCCTTGCCATCCATGTCCAACTTTTCCTCCAACCAGATTCGCTTTCTCCTCACAACCTTGAACGAAGTCAACTTTGACTCCGTTTTCCGTGAACTCTCTCAGGTCATTCATTCTTTCATTCCCCTTTTTCTTCCTCCTCAAAACCCCATCTCATTTTTCACGCTTAAGATGTCTGGGTTTCTCTCCAATTTCGTGTTCGTGCTCTGTGCTTGATAAAGTTTCCTCCTTTTTCATCTGGGGCTGCGCAAATTCCCTTTCAGGGAATCCAATTTAAAATTGACTTCACGTGCTTTTGTTTGTTTATGCATGTGTTCAATGCTTTAGTTTTACAACCTTGGTGTGCGGTGTTCGAACACGCTGTGTGTGGAAATGATTTTGTGGATTTATGTAGTTGGGTGTTTCTAGGGTTTATGTTGCTGGTGTTACCTCTTCAAATTACTTTTTGTGCGTATGATGTTTGTTTGTATTCTTTTGAAGTGCTACGTTATGTGTTGTTGTCTTCCTGTGATAAGGAGAATAATCAATCTAGCTTTTTAGTTTACATTGTTTTTGCTCACTACTGTGGTTTAGTAAATTGGACTATGAAATAATTATGGATGGGCTTTGGCCTTTGTAGAAGGTGACGCCCTGTGTACTGATAAACATTGTTTTTGTGTTGTTTTGAGTTTATACCCTGGTGAAGAGCAGGTAGTGTTGTGGAGGTGATTTTAGCGGATAGGATCTGATGGCCTTTTGCCTTTGGTTTTTAATCATCTGGGATTCTCGAGAGAAATTAATGGATTTTGGTAAACAAGTATAAGATGCTAAGGTTCAGTGTCACTATAATTTGGTAATGGTCCAGTGTCTATATTCTTTCTCTCGTGGTTATAATATGACATGTTTCACTATGGTTTGTGTATGCCATTTCTGACCTGTTATTTATTTGCTGCTTTATAGATTTGCATCTTTGTTTATCTCCTGTATTGCTCGGTGCTCTCTATGCCTTTTGAATAGTAGGCAACTATTGGCTTCTGCACACCTTAGTAGATTTTCTTTTGTGTGCTCTTTAATTTTTAATTTATTCATATTTGGAATTTTCTCTGTATTGGCTGTCTGTTCTGGATTTGTCATTGATTTGTACTTTGTTTGGTTGACAGTTTACTGAATTTGGAACCACTGGATGCATTTTACTGCTTCAAACTTGCTTGGATCACTATGGTTATGGCAGAAGAGATACAAAAGACATGCAGCATGAGCCAATTGTTGGGGCAGTCATTAAATACCTCTTGGACAAACCAAACTTCAGCACGGTGTTTTCTGAGTCGATAAAGAATATGGAAATTAATGAAAGCTTTTTAGAAAGTTTTTGTAATGGATTGCAGTTATCTTTATTGGAAAAAATGGTCATCAGTCTTGCTTTATCTGATTCTGAGAATCCTGATGTCAGGCTGTGTGGTAAGTATGAAGTTAATTTCTAGTTTCAGCTCTTTCTTATTCTTTTCCTTATAAACATTTTGCTTGATAAATAGTTTTATATGTTTTTGAAATGTTAATTTCGTGGTCATTTCTGTATTATCTATTGCATCAATATTTTCCCAGAGTATTATGTAGTTTTATGTATATATATATTACGTTATTTGATCTGAAATATTGCTCGTGAATAGGCAAAAACTGTTGCATGGCTCAGATTGAGGAATTGTGTGCCAACCCTGGTTCTTTGAGTTTTCATGAGCAAATTCATAGTATTATCATGTTCCTAAAGCAGTCCGAGGGTCTTTCCAAGCACGTGGATTCCTTTATGCAGATATTATCACTTGTGGAGTTCAAGGACACACCATCTTTCGTCTTGACTCCATTGCTTCCTGATGAGATGCATGAGGCTGATTTTTTAAGGTGGTAACTTATTTAGCTATCCTTTTTGTATTGTATGTGTGATAAAATTATGGTCAAAAAGTCATGGTAATCACAGATTACTGGCTGATTACCATCTATGAAGTTAACTACTCACTGTTCTGTGAATAATATTGAAAACTTATTTTATTTAACCCCTGAAATAAGTAGTTAAGTTGAACCCTTTTAATCATTAGTTAAACTTAAAATGCTGGTAAATTACAACTGTTTCAACATTTGAATATAACTGTATGTTTGCTTTACATAATTAATAATAAATGATTAAATCCTGGGATTATGATGTTTCTCTATCTGCTTTTTTACAGGAATATGGAGTTGTTCCACGACTCTGGAGAAAATGATTTTGATGCTATTTTGGCAGACATACAGAAGGAAATGAACATGGGTGATATTGTGAAGGAGCTAGGCTATGGATGCACTGTTGATGTCTCACAGTGCAAGGAAATATTTTCACTCTTCTTACCTTTAACTGAATATACACTCTCTAAATTACTTGGTGCTATTGCTTGTACGCACACTGGACTGGAGGACAACCAAAACACATACTTAAATTTTCGTGCAGCCCATGGATACAATGTGTCTGAGTTGCCACCACTGAACTCATGGAATATTGATGTCTTGATTGATACAGTCAAGCATCTGGTGAGTTTTCTTCAATAAAGCTTAAAATTTCATCTTGTTATGCGCTACTATTCCTGTTACTGGAGTTGGAATAAAGGAAATAAATGCTTTACTTTTTTCTGATATAGGCACCTCAAACCAATTGGGTACGTGTTATTGAAAATCTTGATCATGAAGGGTTTTTCCTTCCTAGTGAAGAGGCGTTCTCTTTTCTCATGTCTGTATATAAACATGCCTGCAAGGTATGATATCAGAACACTACATATACTTTCCCTTGAGCTTAATTGATATACATGCAAACTCTGTTATAAAATTCTGAATGTATGAAAACGGGCCTAGCAGGAACCATTTCCTCTCCATGCCATCTGTGGGTCTGTCTGGAAGAATACTGAGGGTCAGTTGTCTTTCCTTAAATATGCTGTATCAGCACCACCGGAAATGTTCACCTTTGCACACTCTGGAAGACAGCTGGTATGGTGATCTTTTAGCACACTTTCTGTTACTTGTTCCCATCTACATATTTTATGACAACAAATTGCTTTTCAGGCATATGTTGATGCAATTAATGGCCACAAGCTTCAAAATGGACATCCGAATCATTCATGGCTGTGTCTTGACCTTTTAGATGTCCTCTGCCAGCTAGCTGAGAAGGGTCATGCCAGTGTTGTTCGATCAATGCTTGATTATCCCCTTAAACACTGTCCTGAAGTCTTGCTTCTTGGGATGGCACACATTAATGTAAAATTTAATGGATTCATATTTGTTAGTTCTCGACAGTATACCATTCATCTCTTTTCTTGGTATGAAGTTTTTATTTGTTGTTCTTGCAGACGGCCTACAACCTCTTGCAGCAGGAAGTATCTCCAATTGTTTTTCCCATGATTATAAAAAGTGCTGTAGGCAGTGGAATGATTCTACACCTTTGGCATGTTAATCCTAATTTGGTCTTTAGAGGGATTATTGATTCTCAAAACCATGACGCAGACAGTATTATAAGAATTGTGGACATCTGCCAGGAGCTAAAGGTTGTTTTATTGTGAAGTTTGTATTTTTCATTTTGATTGTTTTCTTATATATGGATTTTACTGTTAGGTATTGTTCTTTTTCTTGTTCAAGTCTAAACTTTGTTAAAATGAGCATCTCTCACATTCCTTTGAGTCCTTTTTGTTACCTTGCAATAAACTTTTAAATTTGTCTTCATGAATACCAATCTCATGTTTCTGTTATTGTTTTTTTGCTGTTTTTAATCTATCAAATTTGTTTTACAGATTTTATCATCTGTGGTGGAAATTATTCCTTCTCATTATAGTATAAGGTTAGCAGCTGTTGCATCAAGGAAAGAATTACTTGACTTTGAGAAGTGGTTGAGTAGCAACTTAATTACATACAAGGAAACCTTTTTTGAGGTAATAATGCCTTCCCTCATTACTTGATTTCTTAATTTTAAAATTAGTATCATTTAGATTTATGCATTCTGTTGGTTTTGATCATCGCATCTGTAGTTGTACTTCTCTGAGTTTATTCTGGGAGAAAAGTTTCTGACATTATTAGGCTTACTCTGCAGGAGTGTGTCAAGTTCTTGAAGGATGCCCATTTTGGTGGATCACAGAACCTTTCTGGAAAATCTTTTCATCCATCTAGTGCTATTCTGAGTCTCTATGCTGAGACAGCTGCTACTGTCTTGAAGGTTATACTTTAATCATTTGGTTTCTCTGCCTCTCCTATGGCCTCATTTGTTTTCATTTTTTACTGTTATATCTGACCTTTTTCGATTACAGGTTCTTAAATCTCATAATGACTTGGTTCCCCCTAGACAACTTTCTGAGGAGTTGGAGAGGCTGCATATATCTATTATAGATTCTAATCCAAGGCTTCAGAATGGTGGAGCAGCTGATTCATCTACTTCTGATGGATATGCAGATGACATTGAAGCAGAAGCAAACTCTTACTTCCATCAAATGTTCTCTGATCAGTTAACCATTAATGCAATGGTACAAATGCTTGCTAGATTCAAGGAATCTTCAGTGAAGAGGTGATTACTTTTAAAATTTTCTCTGGTCAATCTGTTACTGTAATACCATCCCCAGTTTTGTATTATTTTGAGGTTCTAGCCTTTTTGTGAATTTGTGAAAGGTTAGTAACCTTTTGTATCAAGGTTTTGAGGCTCACTCTAGCTGTTAATTATGCCTCTTAAGACCTTGCCTGATGAAAAAGAAAATTAAGCTTTCATGTTCAAACGCATGTGTGTTCTTGTACCTTTTAGGGGTGCGAAAGTGGTTGGATCGGATATATTTGTTGGGTTATAATGGATTGGATATAAAAAAATCCATTAAAAAGTAAATTGAAAATCTAATCCAATCTGATCCATTTAATAATAATGTAATCCAATTCATCCCATTATATTCTTTTGATGGATGGACATCGAACCCATTTATAACATTAATATTTTAAAAAAATAAAGAATATTTCTTTTGAAAAAAAATTGAGAAATAAATTGTGACAAATTTAAAAGTAAAATTTTGAGAAGTTGTTAAGAATGCAAATTTAAGAAAGATTTAATATGAAAATTAGCTGCACTATCTTTTATCCATTAAGTATTGATAGGAAGATCTATTGGATTCTGAATAATAATGGATAGATCACTAACCGTCCTAAAATTAGATTGACGGTGTCGATCAATGCATTTCTTTTTTTATATTTTTGTAATGTTATGGATTAGATGAATTTACTTGTGGATTGACCGGTGGATGATTGATAAATGGATTGATTTGTGACCCCTGGTCCTTGGTTGGAAATTCTGTCAATGGCATTAATTTTGTGGTTTAGGGTTAAGTTCTAATTCCTTCTCTGTTGGTGAATTAACAGGGAGAAATCGATTTTTGAATGCATGATTGCAAACTTATTCGAGGAGTATAGATTTTTTCCAAAGTATCCTGAGAGGCAACTCAAAATAGCTGCAGTTCTCTTTGGTAAGTTTCTCTTTTGGCCTTGCAGGTGATGAAATTTAACTTCATATGATCACCAACGTATTGGGGTTTATGATAGTGTTTCATTTCAACCAAGCAAACTTTAGATCTGGATTTCTGAATTGTACATTGTGGAAAATGTTTTTAAGGCAGAGTTGTGCACGTATGTTCATCTTGTAAGCATAAGGCTGCAATACTGCATTTAGATGATAATGTGCATTGATAATTCCGTGTGCTGACAAAATTGACTGCGCTAAGTTGAAAATATGACAATGATAGTTACATACTGTTAGATAATTTATTCCCTTGGACTGTGATTCTAACTTGTAAACTTGTTATCCCTATATGAATGTAGTGCATACAAATTTTGGGGTTTTCTTCATCATAGGGTGTGCCTTGTTAAACTTATGTTTTTGAGTATGCACACTGCGTGCTTTAGCTAACATAATCTGTGCATGATTTTGCAACTATATTAACAATATTTGGTACCATTTTTTTCCATCGCTTACATTGCATTTTTGTTTTTATCTCATGTACCAGGTTCCGTGATCAAGCACCAGCTTGTAACTCATCTATCTTTGGGGATTGCACTTCGTTATGTTCTTGATGCATTGCGCAAGCCTGCAGATTCAAAAGTTTGTGTTGTTTTGAAGTGAATTCCTTTGACGTTTTCATTTTAAGTGAGGGTTGATGATGCTTTGTATGTTACAGATGTTTTTGTTTGGAAGTCTGGCGTTGGAGCAGTTTGTGGATCGTCTTATTGAGTGGCCTCAGTACTGCAATCATATTCTTCAAATTTCCCATTTGCGCAGTACACATTCAGAAATAGTTTCTTTCATTGAGCAGGCTCTCGCTAGGATATCCTCTGGTCATTCAGACGGTGATGGGGCGAGTCATGCTTCTGTTATTAATAACCATCATTCTGCACAGGCTACATTAGGGCATGTAGAGGTAAAAATAACTTTTTTATCATCTGTGTTTGTCTTGTACGTTAGAAGTGCAGTTGCTCCGGATAGTCAGTTATAATTTCATGTTATACCTATTTTAGCTACATGTTGTATATTTTTACGTTAATGGTTTGTTACATATTGTAACAGGTGCCTAAGTTGGTTGTTCTAGACCTAGTTTCAGTATTAAAGATTATTTATTAATGTACCTATGTTCAATATGATCATACTTCTGTTTGTGCTTGATGTATTTTGTTTTTGGTTGAGAGTGTCGTTAACTATCGGTTATTGTGGCACAATAGCCCCATAGTGTAGTTGGTTTCATCTGAAATGCGATCAAGTTTCTTTTTGGTTGAATAAAATAGAGGAAATGAGAGAGCAAAGTGGAAATAGGTTGGATATAGATTGGAAAAGTACTGTTGGGCCCTATAATTTTTAGAATTTATCTACTCCAAATCTATGATAGGAAACAAAGTAATTATTTTTTATCTTCACCTATCAACCCTATTTTACTGTATCCAAACACTATCAGGGCTTCGTGTCTGCAGAAACTATTAGGCAAGGTTGCGATTTGGAGTTGTGGTGCTGTGCAAATTGGGCTTTATTAAGAGAATGTGATTGGAATTGGCAGATGCATTTGAAAATCTTATGCGTTGCCATCGATGTTGTGAAACTTGAGGATTGGAGGGGATAAAATATCATAACTTGAGGATTGCAAGATTATGCATATATGATACACTATATTTATAGACCTGTGCATTCATTAAAAAATAATATAGGGAAGGAAATAACTCACAATAAATCACAATAAATCATAAATTTTAAGATCCATTTGATGACACAATTCGAAATAGGTTCACATGTCATAAAATTGCTCATAATAACTAATAATATCAGAATAACCAGCAATATCCAAAGGAACAACCCCACACCCTGCAATAGTTACTGGTTATTCCGTGGAGACCCACTCCGGCAGGATTTGTTTTACTGGGATATTGTGGTCGGAAAAGAGACCTGTTATTATTACTTGTCACTTGACAAGGTTATAGCTTAAAAACAAGATTATGGATAATAGATATGTTGTTTTCTTTTCCTTCATTTACTTTCTATTTAATTTCTGTTTGTGTAACATTTTGTTTATGCTGTATTCTTATAGCAGCTCAGTGGCTCCACCATCATACAACCTGGGCAGCAACATTTGTCACTGCAGCTTCAACAAAGGCGTGAAAATCCCTTGGATGATCGTCACAAAACTTCTGTTGGTTCATCTACTGACGTAAAACCACTGTTATCTTCTCTAGGGCAATCTTCTGTGCTAACACCTACTGATACGTCTAATACCAATAAGGTAATCATACTTATATATTTGTCTTAGAGCATTGTAATATTCTGTATTCTTTCTAATATTGTGTTAGTGACGACATACTTGGGTAGCTGAGAAGGCTATTCTACAGTTCAGTTACAGAAGCTGTTAGTTTCTATTGTAATTTGTGGTTGTTGGTTGTTTTGTAATCAGTGATTTTCATATATTGAACCACAAATTTTTTCAGTGATTTTCTCAAAGAATATTCTGAATTTTATTTTGCTCTGCTTAACTTTCTCTGTTTCCCATGCTTTATTGTTTTTCTCATTTTCATATTTTTATACTGGGACTTAGTTTTGTCGCTACAATTGCAGTTACATAGCTCAGTCAGCACCTCGTCAATGCTAGCTTCTTCTCCTGGTTTCGTTCGCCCTTCCCGTGCCCCTACTTCTACCAGTATATTTTCGTCACTTATTAACAGTTCGCGTTGATTAGCATAAAGCCATACATATTATCCTTTAATTATGTTTTTATTTTCTGAATATATTTGTGCCCCTTTGATATGTGCATCTGATGTAGGGTTTGGATCTGCCTTGAACATTGAAACTTTGGTTGCTGCTGCTGAGAAAAGAGAAATTCCTATTGAGGTGCTGTAGCCTTTTACAATTAATTTACGGGATTGGTTGCTTTATTGAGTTTTGTTAATGGATTTGTTCAGTTAGATTATGATTTTAGATACCTGCTTTCAAATAATTTTGAAGTTTTTAATATTTCACCTGGTCCCTGTTTTACTTTAATTTCTGATATGAATTTAAATTTGGTCTATTTTATGTGCTGTAGTTTAAGCCTCATTTTTTTGCTAACAGGCTCCAGGGTCAGAGGTTCAGGACAAGATATTATTTATAATTAATAATGTTTCTGCTGCTAATATTGAAGCTAAAGCAAAAGAGTTCACTGATATTTTGAAAGAACAGTACTATCCTTGGTTTGCGCAGTATATGGTTATGAAAAGGTTAGTTTTGATTCATATCTTACGTCATGGGTGATGTGTCATATAATTGCTTAAGAAGTTACACCCACGTAGGTATATAGACTGCCGATAGCGAGATTACTAAGGGTTAGCAGGGAAGCTTAAATAGACTATCAGGGCTAATAATTAAATAAAAATGAGTTGGGTACCTAAACTGATTTTAGAAACTACAAAATTTGGTTTTGGATATTTTTTTAAGTCAAGTGCAAGGATGTTTAATTGGACTGTTGGAGGTAAATTGAGAATTAGAAAGTGTAGAGCACTTAACAGATCTTAGAAACTTAGAAATTTGGTTTTGTATCTATTCAAGTCTTGCTTTTACTGCATTGTTGACCAGTATAAACGACATACTGTATTCTTCCATTACGAAGACTGTTGAGTTCATAGATATTTTCAGTGTACTCCATTTGCCATACATAAAAAAATGAACGAAGAGTTAACGAAGTTGTTGACTTGGGTTGAACATGGACGTAATGAGTATTAGATGAAACAAGCAACCCATTGTTAATATTTTCCGGTTCTCTCAATTGAATTTTAAGAAAGAATTGAAAGATTGAGGTTGAGACAGAAGAGGAAGCCTTTAAACTTGGGATCTGAAGGGAGAGAATTCGGGAGTTGGAGATGGAGGAAGTTTCATGTTTTACTTTGTGTTCCTTACTATATGTTTTTTTTTTTTTTTTTTTTTTTTTTTCAAACTGTGTTTTTGGCGCATCTTACTACACTGCTGCTATATTTATCTTATCAAAATGGTACCGTCATTTTTTTTCTGCTTATACTTATACCAACTGATACTTCCTTCCAGAGCAAGCATTGAACCAAATTTCCATGACCTCTACCTAAAATTCCTGGATAAAGTTAATTCAAAGGCTTTGAACAAAGAGATTGTTCAGGCAACTTATGAAAATTGCAAGGTTTGATTCTGGTTTCTTTTCCTCGCTTGACTGAAGTGTAGATGTGTAAAATGTTTGAAATAATTGGGTTTGCATAATCTTCAGGTTCTTTTAGGATCCGAACTCATAAAATCAAGTTCAGAGGAACGCTCTTTGCTTAAAAATTTGGGGAGCTGGCTTGGAAAGTTAACAATTGGCCGGAATCAGGTTTTGAGGGCTCGTGAAATAGACCCAAAGTCTTTGATTATGGAGGTAAATTCCAAATTGAATATATTTTAGGAGTAGATGGCATTTCAAGTTATCATTTACTTATCAAGTTGTTTTCCACATTGATTGTAGGCATATGAGAAGGGGCTGATGATTGCTGTTATTCCATTTACATCAAAGGTATAATTTCTTCTTGTGATTATTTTTAATTGGTTATATTCAATAACATGCTAATTATCTTTTAATTTTATGTAATAGGTCCTTGAACCATGCCAAAGCAGTCTTGCATACCAACCTCCTAATCCTTGGACTATGGGCATTTTGGGATTGCTTGTTGAGATTTATTCAATGCCAAACTTGAAAATGAATCTCAAGTTTGACATAGAGGTCAGTTTCTTTTCTATTTCCTTGTTGGAGTATCATTTGCACAATTGTTCTATTTATTGATATAGGTTTTATTGAAAAATCTTGTTCTACTCATCCACCTATTTATTGAAATAATTGTTCTATACAGGTTTTATTCAAAAATCTTGGTGTTGATATGAAGGATGTCACCCCAACTTCTCTCCTGAAGGATCGAAAAAGAGAATTTGAAGGAAATCCTGATTTCTCTAATAAAGATGTCAGTGCATCTCAATCTCAAACGATTACTGATATAAAATCTGGTCTTGTGCCTCCAGTAAATCAGGTGGAATTGCCACTTGAAGTCACCAATCCATCGAATACGGGTGCTCATCCACATATACTGTCTCAGGTTTGTTCTTGCATTGTTTTGGTCTATGGCGATTGTTTCTTTTTGTTGATTTATAAATATTTCTTTGAATATGTTTCTCTGGGTGCATAGTATGCTGGTCCCCTTCATATGTCATCGGGTGCATTGATGGAAGATGAAAAGGTAACACCTTTGGGATTGTCTGATCAGCTTCCCTCTGCTCAAGGACTGTTACAAGCAACTCCTTCCCCGGCACCGTTTAATATGAACCAGGTTTGGAACAAAAATCTTGTTTCTCTTCTTTGTTGGACTACTTTGATTAATTGCATGTTCTTTTTAAGCATCACTGGTTGTTGCTTCTTGTGGTTACAGGTTCCAACACAGATACCTAATATTGGGACTCACGTTATTATTAATCAAAAGCTCAGTGGTTTTGGTTTGCAAATGCATTTTCAGAGGTATGTTGCTATCACTATGTTGTTGTTCTTGTTTGAATCTATGTGCGACTTAGATACTATTTTTTTTATCACAGAGCGGTACCCATTGCAATGGATAGAGCTATCAAAGAGATAGTGTCTAGTATTGTGCAGCGTAGTGTTTCCATAGCAACACAAACTACAAAGGAGCTCGTTTTAAAGGTTTACATATTAGTGGACCCCTTGCTTCTAACTGCTTGATTTTTGAAATTCTGTTTGTTGTAATTCTTGATTTAATATTTGCATTGGATATATCTAGGATGTTATGATTTATTACATTGCCTTTTTTAATTGTGTTAATATATTTTTAACTGCTTGATTATCTGTGTATACAAACAGCTTTTGTAGGTTTTTTTTGCTTGATTTTAATTTATGTAAATCATTTGCAGGATTATGCCATGGAATCTGATGAGACACGCATATTAAATGCAGCACACTTAATGGTCGCTAGTCTTGCTGGGAGTTTGGCTCATGTTACTTGCAAAGTAATGCCCTTAAATATGATATCTATTTTCTGTTGCTTATATGTTAGCTAAATCTTTTTAGGTTATATGCTTTTAGGCTGCTTTTGTTTTATTTTCTTCTGCCTAATGCATCTCGATTTCTAGGAGCCATTACGGGCATCAATCTCTGGTCAACTGAGGACTTCACTTCAGAACCTAAATATTGCTAATGAAATTTTGGAACAAGCTGTGCAACTTGTCACCAACGATAATCTTGATCTAGGCTGTGCAGTCATTGAACAGGCTGCTACTGATAAGGTTAGTTGCTAAATGTCTGGATATAGCTATTTGTAATGCCAGCAATGGTGAAAAATTTTCTTTCGTTGCTTGTTTTCATTTGGTAATATAATAATTAATTTCTGAATGTACACCATAATTTGGATTTTTCATTGTTGATTACTGAAGTATATTGTTAGATACGGATATATGAACTACCAATTGGGCACCTCTGTAAAATTGTCGGTTTTGTAAGAATTAATATTTATCTAATTCTATCCTTCCTTGTATGTGATTATTTGATTACTGTATGAAAAGCTTTTTGCGTTATAATTAACTGATGAAACATAAAAGGGGATGGAGTAAAAGTACCTCAGTAGGTCACAATTTATATTGGTATTTTCTTGTTTGATTGTATGTAACTGTACTAAACAAAAGAAAATTGCAAGGCTGCAGAAGTATGAATGTGAGTTAAAACAACAAGAGGCCCAAAGTCAATGTACATTTTTTGGGTTATAGCTCTCTTTTGATATATAGTATTTGCTATTGGGGTCTGTGTAGATTGTTTAAATCTTTTACTGAAGGAAAAATAATATTTCATAGTTTAATTATTTTATAATCCTGATAATACATTTTATTACTTCATGTCACACTAGTTTTACATATTGTTTTAGGTGTAACCTTAATTTTGATCCATGATTTTTAAAACATCAGTAAAATGTTTGGTTAATACTGGTGACTACAACTGCCGTTTCTCCTGACTTTGCATTTACATTGATAAATCCAGTTTAACTGACTTGTTGTTTACTATGTTATAGGCAATAAACACCATTGATACAGAGATTGGTCAACAACTCTCTTTGAGAAGGAAGCATCGAGAAGGAATGGGTTCTACATTTTTTGAGGCAAATTTGTATCCACAAGGTTCTATGGGTGGTGTTCCGGAGCCTCTTCGGCCCAAGCCTGGCCAGTTGTCACTCTCACAACAGCGTGTCTATGAGGTATGCATTTGGCTTGTATTTAATGTTTACTTGGCTTTGTAGAGACCAACATCAGAGTTTAATTATTGTTCATTTATATTAGGACTTTGTTCGGCTTCCTTGGCAAAACCAGTCCAGCCAGAGCTCACATTCTATGTCTGCTGCTGTCGCTGCTCAATCTGGCAATACTGGTCTTCCTAGCACGAATGGTTCTGTATCTGGTCAGATTAACCCTGGTTACCCTGTGAGCACAGGATATGAAGGAGTATCTCGACCATTAGAAGATATGACAGAGTCTAATTTGGCTCCACATTTTAGGTCCCCACTTTTTATTTTCTATGGCTGTTTTTCCATCTGGATCGGTCTACAAATCTAAATTTATTCACAATATGCATTTAATGTTTCAGTGCTTCCTCAATTCACATTAGAGCATCTGATAGTGCTTCCCAGCATAGTTTGGAGAAAGAGTCTGTTGCCTCATTTCCTTCAGCTGCTTCCACCCCAGAATTGCACACGGTTGATTCATCTGATGTGAAAGTGAGAATTTTAAATAACCATCATTATTTTTCTAACTTGATTAGAGTCTAAAAGCTTTTTGATTTATGGCCAGGAATCTGGAACTTCTTCGCAGCCATTAGTTACATCCGGTGCTATGGAGCGCCTTGGAAGTAGTTTCTTGGAGCCTTCTCTCACTACAAGAGACGCCCTAGATAAATTCCAAGTTGTCGCTCAAAAGGTTGTTACTAATCTTCAGATTATTGTGATATTAGTCTCTGTGTATCCTACTGTAGAAGGTTAATATAGCCAGTATATTTTATTTTTATATAATTGTACAAATGTGTGTGAATATTGTTTTGTTACATGGAGTGTGTTTCATTAATTTCTACCAGGCTTTTGTATGTTGGAATTTGACTGTTTGTCATATACATCGTGTTCTGCCAATTAGAGAAGTTTCATAACATATTTATTATTTGTGTGTATGTGGCTTTTGTGATGGAAGACTGAACTAGGTAACTAGGTTTTTGAAGTTATTGGTGAATTGATGCATTCTTTCGTTAATTTTGGCAATGTCTTAGACCATTTCTTTCATATTCTGTTGTCTTTTTATGATTAAATGCAAGAGAGGGTGGAAACTAAGGTGGCATGTTTGTTATGCCCTTCAGGTTTTTCTTGTTAGGTTAACCTTTAGGATAATTGAAATTGTAAATTTAACTTATGGCTGGTAAGGATATTGCATGTGTTTAAAAAGGAATAAGTTTTCCTGCTTGATATATTTTTGAAAATGATACCTCTGCTTCAATGGAAGTTGCTTGTGTTACTCCTTCATTTTTGTTTTGATTTTTATTCATCTACGATAAAGCTACAATTTTTCTTGCAGAAGTGTAGTAAAATAATTTTTTAAGCTGGACCACCAATTCTACCATGGGTTGTTGATTAGTTTATTTGATTATATTACGATGCAATGTTTCTTTCGGATGTTTATTGACTTCCTTTATGTCATTGGTTTCAGTTGGAAGCCATGGTCAGCAATGATTCCAGGGATGCAGAAATCCAGGTATTTTACTGTAGTTCAAATTCAAGTTATACAGTCTGTACTGTTATGCCTAATATGAATTGCTATTACTGGTATTTTTTTACCTTGATAATTTTAATATCTGTTTTGGGTTCATACTTATGTTCAGGGTGTTATCTCTGAGGTTCCCGAGATCATACTTAGATGTGTTAGTCGCGATGAGGCAGCTTTAGCTGTGGCTCAAAAGGTGTGCTTTCCCCTGCTGAGGATTTTATGATTCATGAATTTTACTGAACGTTTAATGCTATGTGTTATCATGAATTGATTACTTCAATAGTTTCATACTAATTGTCCGTGTCATGTCTGATAATTCCACTTTTGGTTGATGGGATTGACAATTGTTAGTTTTCTAAACAGGTTTTCAAGGGTTTATATGATAATGCATCAAACAACATCCATGTCTCTGCTCACCTTGCCATCCTGACTGCCATTCGTGATGTTTGCAAGCTTGCTGTGAAGGAGCTTACTAGTTGGGTATGTTTTGAACTCACAAAAGTTGCCATGAATTTTTTTTTTTTTTTTTTTTTTTTTTTTTTTATTTAGTTTTTTTTTTTTTTTTTTTTTTTTTTTTT
>Ga0209489_105210_pt1 | contig 22951 bp, 23 predicted proteins | sample SiratrowhiteBW_FD_187527 | JGI IMG/M metagenome (GOLD analysis project Ga0209489, IMG submission 187527) | Root nodule microbial communities of legume samples collected from California, USA - Siratro white BW (SPAdes) (version 2) | ecosystem: Host-associated > Plants > Roots > Nodule | place...
ATTTCAGTCGATTGTCAAACAGTCGACTGTTTTTCTCAATCGGTTAAAACAGTTGCTTAAAATACAAAAATCTGATTTTTGTGATTATTTCAAAAACATTTGTTTAAATCAGCTTTTTAAATTGTTAGAGCTTATTAATGATTAACAAATGCACATCATGCTAAGTTGAATCATACTTGCCTCAACCACATTCCTAAGTTCTAGACCAAGCTTCAAATCTTCATGAATCTTCATGCATTCCACATATGTTCATAGGTCTTGAACTTCTTCACACATGGTTGGCTTCATCAAATACAATTAGTTATCCACTGGTGCTAACACTCTTGAAGAGCTAGGCCATTGGAAAAGATGTTGGAATAAGAGCTATGTGCCAATGACTAATTGCAAGTGTTGAGCCAAGGCTTCTTAGAGGTGTTCACCGGAAGAGTGAGAGCATTGTAGCTGTGACAAATACTTGAGGGTGACAACTGAGTGATACACTTGTGATGACTTATAACAAGCACTTGAAGTCCAATACTACACGTCTAATTTTTTAGCAAGTACTTTGATTGTATTTCTTTGATTTATAAGTTGTTTAAACAATTTGAATAGTGGATTAATGTTCTGCTTAGACGGTGAGTGTGTCTCAAAGGCCTCAAGGTGCCAATGAGCCTCACCCTAGGACACGTCTAGCTTAAGTTTTTACACTTGCACTTTAATTTTTTTTCTTTAATTTCTTGTTCAAGTCGTCTAGCTATAGCTTTGACTAGTTTAAACTCTAAAATCAAGTTTTTGATTGTGTTTTAGAGAGTTCATTGAAAGAAGGTTCTATAAAGTACTTTGAGGATTAAGTTCTGGCTAAGGAAAGACTTGGTACTTAAGTTATCCAAGTGATGCACATCTCTTTCCTAGAAACCCTCTTGTTGTGCTAGACTTAATCTTCTTGATTTGAAAACCTTCTACACAAGATTCAAGATGTCTCAACATTCTTCACACCACAATGGCAATGAATCAAGTGAAAATAAATCTGATTTGAGAAAAATTTTAAATGAAATTAGATATTTGAAAATAAACACTAAAGTTCAATTTTCCATTGTAGAAGGAGAACTCCATACCTTGAGGAAGAAAAATGAAAAAGAAAAATTAACATCTAGTCATTCAAAAGAAAATTCTGAGTCTAGTAAGGAGAGATCTGAAACTCATAGCCTTAGGGTAGGAGATTACTACCAGCCTAAACCTCACACTAGACTTAGAAAAGAAAGAAGAGAAAAACAAATTAGGGTGGACCTTCCTCATTTCCATGGTAAAAATGATATAGACATTTATTTAGATTGGGAGATGAAAGTAGAACAACTTTTTGAGCGTTATAACATAAGTGAGGAAAGGAACATCCCATTAGCCACCTTAAGCTTCCAAAGCCATGAAATGCATTGGTGGTCAGCCCTAGTGAGAGTTAGACGCCTCTATCATGAGCCTTCAATTGAATATTGGAATGATCATATAAGTGCTCTGAGGCATAGACATATCCCCTCCTACTACCATATAGAATTAATGGATAAACTCCATAGGTTGAATCAAAGAAACATGAGTGTTGAGGAGTATAGGCAACAAATGAAGTTATATATGATGAGAGCGGGGATAAGAGAGGATGAAAGTGTAACTATTGCAAGAATTTAAAGTGGGTTAGTCTTGAAATAAGAGATAAGGTTGAGCGTCTTCCATACAAAGATTTTCATGACTTGGTACAAATTTGTATCAAAGTTGAACAAAAAATTTGAATAAAAAGTTTTGGAAGAAATCCAAACTTTAGTTCTTATCCCAAGAAGGAACCAAAGAGGGAGGAAAAGTCTTGCAAGATAAATCTAGATCAAGCCTTTCTCAAAATTTAGCAAAATAAAATTTTAAAAGAAATGAGCATCATGCATCAAGTTGCACTAGTGAAATTAAATGCTTTAAGTGTGTGGGCTGCGAGCATGTTTAAGCCCAATGTCCTTTTATGAGGACTATTTTAATGAAGGCCCATGATGTCTATACTAGTGAGGACGAGTCGTCTAAAGAGAATGCGAGTGATGATTCTGAGAGTCAAAATGGAGAGGATGCAAATGCACAAGAGGAGGATCTCCTAATGATCTGTTGAGCTCTCAACAATCCACCTAGTCCACAACCTAAGTCATAGATAGAGAATATTTTCCATAGATGTTGTAAAATTTTTGAAAATATTTGTTCTCTCATTGTTGACAGGGGGTCATGCTATAACTACTGTAGTACTAGGTTGGTTGAAAAACTGAATCTGGATGTTGTCCCTCACCCCAAACCATATCAGTTGCATTGGACAAATGAAAGGGGGGACATTATTGTGACTAACCAGGTAAAGGTCAAGCTTTCTGTGGGAAACTATACTGACCAAGTTTTATGTGATGTAGTACCATGGAAGCTTGTCATGTTTTATTGGGTAGGTCATGGCAATTTGATAAGAAAATTATACATAACGGTCTATCCAATGAAATTACCTTCACTCGTAATTAGAAAAAGTTTGTACTTCATCCTTTGATTCCTACACAAGTTTTGGAGGATCAAGTACGAATGAAAAAAAAAAAAAAAAGATTTTGAACAAAAAAAGTCTAAAAATTCAAAACTTAAGTCACAAGGATGGAAATGAGGTGTGGGAGTTTGGTGTTCCTTCCCATGAGGTCACTTAGCAGTTGATCATTTTGTCAAATAATTCAATAAAACATGTTCTTCTAACTAAGCAACCTCCATACCTCTTTTTGTGTAAAGGAACACACACGTGCACAACGTCAGAAATTTCTGAACTTAAATGTCTACCTCCTTCCAGTGAAAATCTTTTGAAAGAATTTGGTGATGTATTTCGTAGTAAAGGTCCTACAGGGCTTCCACCTTTTAGGGGTATAGAACATCAAATAGATTTTGTTCCTAGAGTCAGTCTGCCCAATAGACCAGCATACAAGCAAATCCAAAAGAAACCGAAGGAGATAAAATCTCAAGTACAGGAATTATTGGAAAAGGTTAGGTACAGAAAAGACTTAGCCCTTATGTCGTGCCTATCTTGTTGGTGCCCAAGAAAGAAGAAAAATGGAGGATGTGTTGTGACTATCGTGCAGTTAATAACATAACTATTGAATACAGGCACCCAATTCCTAAGCTTGATGATATGCCAGATTAGTTACATGGGTCAGTCGTGTTCTTCAAAATTGATCTAAAGAGCGGATATCACGAAATCAAAATTAAACAAGGTGATAAGTGGAAAACTGCTTTGAAGACCAAATTTGGATTATATGAGTGGTTGGTGATGCTTTTTTGTCTTACTAACGCATCTAATACATTCATGAGGATAATGAATCATCTCCTACGAGATTGCAAAGGAAAATTTGTTGTTGTTTATTTTGATGATATTTTAGTATATAGTCATAATATAGGAGAACATGTACAACATTTAAGAGAAGTGTTGTTGGTTCTCCGAAAAAATAAATTGTTTACAATTTCATAAAAGTGTACATTTTGTGTAGATAATGTTGTGTTTTTAGGTTTCATTGTAAATAATAAAGGGGTTCATGTTGACCTCGCAAAAATAAAAGCCATCCAAGAGTGGCCAACTGTCACGACCTAGTCGACGACGGGGATGGCAATCCGAAAGAGAAATTAAAAAAATAGTGAAAAGAAAGAGATGGAGTCACCACCATAGTTTATTATGGAAAACCAAGAAAAGAATAAGGAAAGGTCTGCGAACTAGAGATAAGCTCGGGAGTCGGTTACGTGTGGGGAAGGTATTAGCATCCCACAACGCCTGTCTTAAGACAGTACCTTTAATCAAATGAACAAAATCAAATGTGGTTTATAAAATGTTTATTTTTCCCAAAAATATAAGTAAAATGCAATTAAAAACAAAATAATAATTTTTAAATTGAAGGCCCGAAAAGGATTGACCTTGCTCCTACGTATCAACATTCTTAATGGGTGAAGAATAAGGGAATATGTAGTTCTAAATGATAGATGAGTTGTTTTGAGAAACTTGATATTTTTTATTTTTGAATTTTTATACTTTTATTATTTTTTTTGGAAATTAAAATTTATTTTGGATATCGTTAAACGTGTACGGCCTTTTTGATATTCCAAACAAAATTAACATTTTTCCGAAATTAAATCCCGCATAACGCGAACGGTCATTTGGGAATTTAATCGAAAATTTATTCAACCTAAAATCTGCATGATACGTATGACCATTTAGATATTTAGTTGAATTTTATTTTTTAAATGAAACACTAAACAAAAAAATATTTAGTTTTAAGATATTTTTAGTAAAATATAAAATTCAAAATCCTAGCACCTCACGTTTTAAATCTAAATAAATAGGAAAACAAAATGATTTTTTTAATTTTATTTAATTCTCTTTTTAATATATGAATATTTGGATTAAATCCAAATTAAAAGGGCACCTCACGTCACTCTCTGCAGTTTTTTTATTATTTAATTCTTTTGTTATTTTTTTAGTTAGTTTATTTTTTTAATCACTTTTTATTAATTTTAAATAAATAAACCAAAGCCAATGAATCTAGCCCACTTTGTGCCTTAGGTTCATTCTCCTTCTTAATTTCACTTTCAATTCCATTTTTTATTTTTTTTATTCTTATTTCCATTTCAGTGCTAAAATCATGTCTCTTTTTTTTTCACCAAAACCAAAAACTTTTGGGCTAAGCCCAATTACCACATTCACGTTTCTTTTTTTGTCACTCTTCTTCAGAAAGAGTTGTAAGAAACTGTTTTGGCTGAAATACAAGAGGAGGTGAATTGGATTTCAAAATCTTTTTCAAAACTATTTTATCTTTTTAGAAAATGCAAGTCAGTTTGATAAACTGGATCTTTATTGACTTTACTGATCAGTGCAGTAGAATGAATCAGTAAACAAAACTCAATCAAGTCACAGCACAATGCAGCAAACCAAATAGATTTATCAGAATTCAAATGCTTTAGACAGACTTGATTAATGCAACTGCGGAACTGATCTAATTAACTACACTGAAACAGACAGAAGTTAACTACACAGAATGAACTATTCAAATTTAATTTAGTTAACAATTTGAGTTATTAAGAACCAATCAAAAATAAAATTATTTTTATGAAAGAAACAATTATTAAAAGAAGATTAAGTCTTAATCCAATAGAGTCCAGTTATTGATTCTGAAAACAGTTTATACAGTGGACAAATCAATTAAATCAATGATAAAGAAAGAGAAAGAAGATTCAAGAACACAAGGACTTTTATCCTGGTTCACCAAACAAACAGGCTACGTCCAGTCTCTCACACACAGTAAGGATTTCACTAAAAATGATCAACTGATCAAGTTTACAACACTTGCCCACAACAAGAATACACTGCACTCTGTAGCCAACCACTGCTGAACCTACATCAGACCAAGAAACCATACAGAGTCCACTGTGTGTTTCAAGAACTCCCTTGCTGAAACCTACAGCAAGTCACAGTTATACAAAATCCACTGTATAACCCAGAAATGCCTTACTGCACTCCGTAGTAGACCACTGCTGAACCCACAGCAGAACAAGAAACCACGCAGAAACCCACTATGTGTTTCAAGAACACCCCTGCTGAAACCTACAGCAAGTCACAGTTATACAAAACCCACTGTATAACCAAGAAATGCCTCACACTGCTCCCCGCAGTAGGCGAACCACCAGTACAGTCTCACTGTACCACAAATTACACCCCAGTAATTCAAGAACTCAGTAGTAGTTTGAATATAGTTGAAAGATATACACAGAAATCAACTAACAACAGCAACTCTATACAAAAGATCATAAATGTAAGAAGAAACAGGTATAGAGTGCTTAGACTGAGGTCAGATCAATGATGTAGAAATGTGTAGTCAGTCTCCAAAGCTCCAGCAGAATGCAGAAAATCAGTTCTTGATGAATTCTTTGAAAACTTCAAATGATCTTGATCTCAAAAAGGTGGTAGCGCTTTTTCTCAAATTAAATCACTATAGTATGTTTGAAAATTCTTTGTATTGTTTCTTTCGAAAACGTACCAGCTATATATAAATAGTTATAGTGACAACTGTCAAACTTTAGTAGATTGATTTGACACTTAGTCGACTAAATTTTAAATGACAGTTAAAATTGTTTATCAAAATTTGAAATCTATTTTTAATGATTTTTAAAACCTTGCTAAAGCCAATTTTCACAGTAGAGCTTATCAATGATCAGCACATTCATCATCACAGATTTTAACCTCAATCTAGACACACCAACACCACCTAAAGCCTAGACCCAAAAACTCCAATCTCTATGCAAACTCCATGCATCTTCACTTAACAGCACTTGGTCTTGACTTCAATGATTAGCTTTTCCAACAGACTTCAATGACTTTTAACATGTGTGAATTTTTTTATATATTTCTTCTCTTCTTTTTTTTCTTTTATATGTCCTAACTTTTGTTTAGATTGCCCTTTGCGGGTTTTCAGTCTAACGGACTTCCCCTTTTCTCTTTTTTTTTTATATGAATGCCTTTAGCAAATGAATTTTTTGAAATCGGGAAAAATAAGATTTAATTGCCCCAGTATGAAAAATATTTTTTGACAATTTTTACCATTGGAGTAAACCTTTCTCGTTAAATAGGCTCAAAGAAGGCTCAAAGGGTTTTATCCAAAACATATGCATTCAATATGTTAAATTGAGAAAATAATTCATTTTGGTTTTTTTTATATATATCAGGCTTTAAGATATTTTTCTTTTTTAGAATTTTCTGATAAATTCAATGATTCCATAAACATGATTTATTATGCAATCATTTTTCTTCTTTTTTTTTTCATCATTCTGCGACACCTTTTGAAATTCGAGGAATCTTGTAAACAACCCATGGTGTATACTTCTCTTAGCATAAGAAAATATATAATAGAGAGTTCAAAGAAAATTTTATTTCGTCAAAAGATAATGCATATACAATTCCAATGTTATTTTTGTACAAAAATTCCATATTCCACAAAAATTTACATTCTCCATATTATGGAATCAGGTTATGCATAAAATTTTTTAACTGTGTCAGAGTTAACCAATAAAGGTAACTCTTCCCCGTCTATCCTTTTGAGAATTAGTGTTCCTCCGAAGAAAGCTTTCTTTACCACATATGGACCCTCATAGTTAGGCATCCATTTACCGCAATGATCCTTTTGAACAGAGATGATTTTTTTGACCACCAGATCTCCTTCACAAAACTCTCGCGGACGAACTTGTTTGTCAAATGCCTTTTTCATTCTTCTTTGATACAATTGTCCATGGCACACAGTAGCTAACCTCTTCTCATCAATGAAACTAACCTGATCATATCTTGCTTGGACCCACTCAGCTTCTTTCAACTTGGTCTCCATCAATACTCTAAGAGAAGGTATTTCGACCTCAAATGGTAATACTGCTTCCATTCCATATACAAGCGAGAAAGGTGTTGCTCCTGTTGATGTTCTCACCGAAGTACGATAACCATGCAAAGCAAACGGTAATATCTCATGTCAATCTTTATATGTCACTACCATCTTTTAGTTTATTTTCTTTATATTCTTATTCGCCGCTTCAACCGCTCCATTCATCTTTGGTCGATATGGGGAAGAATTATGATGCTTAATTTTGAAATCTTCACATAGCTCTGACATCATATGATTGTTCAAATTAATGGCATTATCAGTAATAATTCTTTCAGGAATGCCATATCTGCAAATCAACTCTTTCCTTATAAATTTTGCCACCACTTTTCTAGTCACATTAGCATAAGAAGCAGCTTCAACCCACTTTGTAAAGTAATCTATGGCCACCAGTATGAATCGATGTCCATTTGATGCTTTTGGTTCAATAGCACCAATGACATTTATACCCCACATGGAGAAAGGCCATGGCGTAGATAAAACATTCAAAGTAGTAGGCGACACATGAATATTGTCGGCATACACTTGACATTTATGACACTTTCTCACATGCAGAAAACAATCACTTTCCATAATCATCCAAAAATAACCTGCCCTTAGTATCTTCCTAGCCATAGAATGTCCATTCATATGTGTTCCGAAGGTTCCTTCATGTATTTCTTGCAATATCAACTCTGCTTCTTTTGAATCCACACATCGAAGTAGCATCATATCATGATTTCATTTCTACAACACATCTCCATTCAACACAAAACCAGAGGCTAACCTTCTCAACATTCTTTTATCATTCTGAGGCTGAAATAGGATATTCTTGACTCTTGAGGTATCGCTTAATATCGAAATACCACGGTTTACCATCCACTTCTTCTATGAAATGACAGTATACTGGATTTTCATAGCTTTGCATTTTAATTATTAGCAATTCCTCCTCTTTACTAACCTCAAACATGGATGACAAAGTAGTAAGAGCATCAACTAACTGGTTATCTTCTCTTGAAATATGAGGAAACTCTATATCTTCAAAATGTTCAATCATTCCTTTGATATATGCTTTGTAAGGAATCAATTTGTGATCTCGAGTTTCCCATTCTCCTTTTACTTGATGAATAACCAATGCTGAATCACCATATACGTTCAAGCGCTCTACTTTAAATTCTATGGCTGCTCAGATCCCCATAACACAGGCTTCATATTCTGCTATATTATTTGTGTAATCAAAACATAATCTTGCAGTCATTGGTATATATTATTTTTTTGGGAAAATAAGTACTGCCCCTATACCATGTCCTAATGCATTAGAGGATCCGTCAAAGAATAAAGTCCATTTTCTTTCATCATACGTACTTTTTTCATCTGGGAACTCAGGTTGCATAGGGTGATAATCATTTATGGGTTGATGAGCCAAAAATTCTGCCAAAGCACTGCCTTTAATAGCCTTTTGCGTGACATACGAAATATCAAATTCTGATAATAACATCTACGAACGAGCTATTCTTCCAGTTAGAGCAGGCTTTTCGAAAATATACTTGATTGAATCCATTTTAGATATTAACCATATTGTATGACTTAGCATATATTGTCTCAAACGATTCGCTGTCCAAGCCAATGCACAACAGGTTTTCTCTAATGTGGAATACCTTTGTTAACAATCAGTAAATTTCTTGCTCAAATAATATATGACATGCTCTTTGTTTCCCGTTTCATCATGTTGTCCCAAAACACAACCCATGATTATTTTTAAAACAAGCTTCATCATATCTGCATTATTCAATTTTACGAAAATAAATGAACAATTCAAAATTGAAACACAAAATTTTTCCATTGAAATTTGAATCATTTTATTGCTAAGAGAAAAGTATCACACATAAGAGAAATTGTTGAAAATCAAGTCAAAAGCATTACATTTCATCTTGTGCATACACCATGGATATATCTACATATTCCCAATTGCTAAATTGTTCATTGGGAAGACAAGAGTGTACAAAATTAAAACTCTGATCTCCATACTTCTCTTCAATTGCTGCCACCTGATCAACATTAATCCACCCAGCACTGTAAAAACTTTGTTCCAGACTACACAACGAAATCTCCTTTGATCTTGGCTCCCGACCTTCCATCTTGGCTTGACTTCTTTCAATCATTTCTTCGATCATCCTCCTCCGATCAGCATGAGTAGGTTTGTATCCCAAACCATACCTCCCTTTATTCTCGACTAACTTCAATGGCATTACAGACCCTATATTATTTTGGCCCAAACCACTGCCATATTTGTATCCCTCTTTCATCATAGTCCTAGCCATCATCAAGGATGCACTAGACAAGTAGGGATTCACCTTGAAAGGCTCTACGTAAGTTGTGCTAACAATCTCCAAAGCCTGAAAAGAAGTCTCCAATGCCTCTTCTACAGCTTCAATATAGGGAGTAGATGTGGGTCCACATACCAGCAAGTTCTCCTCTCCAAAAACTATAATCAGTTTGTCATCAATTGTAAACTTTAGCTTTTGGTGCAAAGTTGAAGGCACTACCCCAGCAGTGTGTATCCAATGCCTTCCCAACAAGCAACTGTACACTGGTAATATATCCATCACTTGAAATACAACTTGGAAAGTGCATGGCCCAACCTGTATTGGTAACTCCACTTCCCCTATGACTTCTCTTTTGCTGCCATCGAAAGCTCTTACCACCATGGTACTAGGACGGAGATGAATCCCATCATTAGGCAATTTGTTCAAAGTGGTTTTCGGCATCACGTTTAAAGATGAACCATTGTCAATCAATACTTGTGATATAAAGTGATTCATGCATTTGACCGAAATGTGAAGAGCTTTATTATGACCTCTACCCTCCGAAGGTATTTCGTCCTCAGTGAAAGTGAGGTAATTGTTAGCAGTAATGTGGCTAACAATCCCCTCAAATTTATCTAAGGAAATATCTTGTTCAACATGAGCTTCGCTCAAGATCTTCATCAATAACTTTCGATGAGAAGTTAAATGCATTAATAGTTCCAAAAAGATACCCTTGCAGGCATTCGGTTCAACTGATCCACCACTTTGTACTCACTTTGTTGGATGAATTTCAAGAATTCACAAGCTTCTTCATTAGTAATCTCTTTTTTCTCTTTTTCTTCAGGCTTTGGATCTGCTTGTACAGTTTTTCCTTTCAAAAATGATTTCGCCTTTTCTATAGCCATTTCTTCTCTATTTTTTTCATGCCTCTTCTCACCTCTTAAATCAGGATGAGTAAAAAGACGTCCACTTTTAGTCATACCCCCAATTCCAGAAATATTATCAATCATTTCTTTGTCTTGATCAACAACTTAACTTTCTACTCTCCTTGAATGATACTGACACCATATTTCCAAGGAACAGCTTTATCATTCTTATACGAAAAAGATGATGGTGTCTAAATCACTAAAGGCTAACATCCTGAAGGCATAGGGGTAGTGGCTTTGGTAAACTGTATTACCAACGGTTTAGGCCTTTGTGGAATCCATTCCTCTCCAGCAAATACTTCACCTTATTTCTTTTGATGAAAGACTTGTAGAATATGCCTATATATCAAGTCTTGCACAAAATCTTTAAATTCAGCACACTCACCAATAAAATGTTCAGTGTTGGCATGGAAATCACATTTATACTCCAGCCTGTGCTCATAAAATCCAACTTGGCAGATTGCTCCAAAAACCTCATTCATAAGTTTACTCATTTCATTTACATTTCTAACCAAGCTCAGACCTCCTTCCTCAATAATAGCATTCACCGTGGAGCTTGTATGTCCAAACAGAGGGTTCTTCTCAACATTCGGCTTTTGCTCTTAAAAAGTAAGCCATCATGAATCGAGCAAGGACTTCACTTTGTACTTAAGGGCTCGGCAATTTTCAGTTGAATGACCAATCTCTCCACCATGATATTCACATTTAGCATTAGCATCATAAAATCTAGGATATGGTGGTTGTATGGTTCTTGCTGGACATATGGCTACTAGCGCACTCTTGAGTAGGTTAGGCAGAAGCTCTGTGTATGTCATCGGTATAGGAGTAAACTTCACTGTCCTCTCTCCTTGATTATTCCTCTGACCATATCCCTGATTCTGAGCTTGATTAAAATTCTGACCTCCAGTATTAGACTGATATACATTATTAGGTGCAAATGGAGGTCGATATGCAACCGGTGGTCTATGAGCATTCGGTGGATAACTTGGCACAGCATTTGCAACATAAGCAGATGAAGGTCTATAATTGGGCCAATATTGGCACTGATATCCTCCCCAGTATAGCATGGCGGAAGCTGCTTGCACCTCTCCCTCTTTTTTCTTGTTATTATTGTTATTGAACCCGGGTTTCCTAGCATTAGTGGTTGCGGACGAGCCTTGTGCTATCTTTCCATTTTTTAACCCGTGCTCAATTCTTTCTCCAATAGTAACAATATCAGAAAAATTGGAGGAAACACTCCCCAACACTCGTTCATAAAAAGGAGCTTCTAAAGTTTCAACAAACATAGTTATCATCTCCTTCTCATGTAAAGGTGGTGCAACTTGAGCAGCAAGCTCTCTCCATCTCTGTGCATATTCTTTAAAAGTTTCAGAGCTCTTCTTTGCCATGCTTTGCAGTTGCATTCTGTCCGGAGCCATAACCATATTGTACTTGTATTGTTTCAAAAAAGCATCTATAAGATCCTTCCAGGAGCGAACACGAGCTAGCTCCAAATGCATATACCAATTGAGAGCCACTCTTGTTAAACTTTCCTGAAAGAAATCCATTAATAGTTTTTCATCGTGAGCATGCGCAGCCATCTTTCGACAATACATGGTCAAATGACTCTTTGGACAAGTAACTCCTTTATATTTTTCAAAATCCGGCACCTTAAACTTCGGAGGAATCACAACATCAGGTACCAAACACAACCCTGCAACATCTCCAAACTCACAACTATTGGCTCCTTCAATCATTCTTAGTCTCTCTTCTAAGATCTCCAATTTTCTCTTTGTCATATCAGCATTAATTAACATGCTTTGAATACCCTAATGAATATTGTCCCTTGCCATAGATGCTTCACCAGTTAAAACTTGCAGAACTCTTGGTTGAGTAGTAGAAGGAATTTTATGAATTACCACCTTTTCCACATGACTAGCAGGTGGTACTTGAGTGAACTCAGGTTGGCCTTTAGCATTAGCAACATTAACAACTAGTGGTATAGTTTATTGCTCAGCATAATCCTCATAAGTCGGCTCATAATTCAGAGGTAGGCCATAGAGAGGGAACTCCTGATTTGCTTTATTCCCTTGATTTGGACCTCGAGTATGTAATGAAGACTGAGCCTCTTCATTCCTAACAGCAACAACATCTTTCAAGGCTACCATCATTTCAAACATTTGACCCATTTGATTCTTTAGTTGGTCAATATCAGCCTTCATGCTTTCTTGCATTTCACTCAAGTTTTCCATCTTCTTTCTATTAGCACGAGTTTCGTATGGATGTCGCGGAATGTTCGTTGTTATTATGTTACTGTTGATTTTATTTTAATGAATTAATTAATGAAAAATGAAAATAAATGATATGAAATGAAATGAATGAATGCATGTAATTTAAACAGTAATTATGAAAATTGTACACACATTTCATGAAAATTCAACCTGTATTTTTATTAATGAGAATCAGAGTTGTTTGACATTACAATTCAATTTCTCAAAACAACAGAATACAATCATTTCTTAGCACGAGCTATCATATTTTTCATCTGTTCCACTAAGTATTTACAATGATTCAGAAAGTTCTGCACTGCATCTGGGGGTTGAAGAACATCAATGATATGTCTGCTTCTCTCAGCATCCTCGACACTTCATCAATAGCCCCATTAGCGAGAGCAGCTAATTGTGAGAAACATGTCTTTCAGTGAACTATAATTTTCTCCTGTTCTGCAATGTGATTCTCCATCTGAGTCATCATAATCTCATGTCTCTCCTCTGTCTCCATTCTATGCCAATGCTCTTCCTTCATCTTTTCTTCATATTCTGACATTATTTCTTTCATCTGCGATTCAGTGCTGTTAAATCGGATCTGAAGATCATATAGCTCTTTCATCACCTTGCGTTTTTCTTTTCTGGCTTCATCATAAGAATTCTTCCATTGACGTTCAGAATGCAAAGTCATGTCCCTTTCCGCACGGAATATGTTCTTCCAAGCACTACGAATGTAGCGCAATGTTTCAGTGACAAATCCATCCTTATATTAACACACAAATGCAGTCAAAGCAGCAGGTGTAGGTGCTCCTCGGATTGGATAGCCAAACTATCTCTGAGCCAAAACCTGATTATAGTTAATGCAACCCTTCGTACCTATGAGAGGCACATTAGGAAAATCAGCACAGCTATAAATGAGACTCCTTCTTTGTTGCCATGATGGTTGCCATAAGATCTTCTTTTGATTCAAACCAGCAAAAGATTGAGCCCATTCTTTAGAACCTCTTATCTCTAGTTTCTTTCGAGTCACCAACTCTATCGAGCATCTAACCCCTATCGCATTATCCTCAATACGAGTCATTGACCAAATATACAACATAGGCAGACAACACAGCTTCCTCACCTTTGTCTCATAGCATAAATCCAGAGCTAAGTAGGTATCTGCCAGAATCGCCGTAACTGGATTCTCAAATCTCATTCTAACAGCAACAAAGATATCCACAGCACTAATATCCACATAATCACCAGCATAGGCAAACAACATTACTCTATATAGTGTAAGAGCAAGAACATCCATGAAAGTTTCCCAATCCTCCTTTACACTCAGCTACCTAAGGTGTGCCTCCAAGAACCTCTGGGAAAACCCTTTGGTATCTTTTATAGCAACTAGTCGGCTACTCAACTCATTCTGAGGAATTTTGGTGATAGCTGATAATGTCAGAAAAGAAGCATGTTGCTCGAAGTGCCTATAAGGGACTCCACCATTTAGAGGCATATCCAGGATCTGCTCATACTCCTCAACTATAGGTACTAATTGAAAATCTTGGAATGTGAAGCATCTCAAGGATGTGTCATAATAATGAGCAAGCGCCATGATAGCAGGTATTTGAACATCCAGTTCTAACAACCCCAGCAAATTTCCGTATTTTCTTCTAAAAGCTCCTCTGTGTATAGCTTTAAGTTTCCTCCCTAGCTCCCGAAGACTCGACAGATTGTTATCTATTGGTTCAAACTTCATCTTCTTCTTTAGATCCACTGATTTTGATTCCTTCTTAACTCCAAACTCAGGTTTAATCTCCATGATCTGGAGTACAATTTTCAAATTTACTATTTAGAATGAAATAATGATGCATGAGATCATATGTTACAACATGTATGCTATGGACACAAATAAATTCCACATGCTCCATATCCTCCACTTATAACATAACATTAACCATCAATCCACATTGTCACAATAAATAACCAACATGCTGGTGAACGGTTGAAGAACTTGATTGTCTCCCTTAGTGCCCTAAACAAATCGACAGCATAACACCTAGGGTTCTAAGATCTTTACATGCATCCTCACAAAGGTAAGTTCCCTAATTCCTAGAGGTATAAAGGTCACCAGAACTATGGCCCTCATTTATCACCTTATTCAAAGTTGTCGGTAAACAACTAGCTCGTGAATAGGCAATAAAGAGAACAGACTCTGATTGGGATTCTCATGAAAACCAAAGTAGGAAGTACATCCCGTCCAGTATCACCGCATCCCTCTATTTCTAAACTTTTTTCAAACTCGGGGTTTTAGGGTCCCACTCATGATACACGCATGAAAAGTGAGTGTGTGAAGGGAGAAAACCTGTTCCCAACCCCCACCTACAAAACAGCCAGAAAAGTCCTAGGCAGATATGACAGATATAGCAGATAAAACATGTCTTCTACCCTAGGGTTCAATATTCCATCAACAAACAATAAAATAAATAGAACAAATCATAACAAAGAAAATAAAGCGAGTAATATACAAAAAGAAAGGGAACTACAAACATTCATAAAACTACATTTGTTTTCACTCATTCGATTAAATGGCCTGACTCTCCAGTGTATCCCCAATGGAGTCGTCATCTGTCGCGACCTAGTCGATGACGGGGATGGCAATGCGAAAGAGAAATTAAAAAAAATAGTGAAAAGAAAGAGATGCAGTCGCCACCATAGTTTATTACGGAAAACATGGAAAACCAAGAAAAGAATAAGGAAAGGGCTGCGAACTAGAGATGAGCTCGGGAGTCGGTTACGCATGGGAAAAGTATTAGCACCCCACAGCGCCTGTCCTAAGATAATACCTTTAATCAAATGAGAAAAATCAAATGTAGTTTATAAAATGTTTATTTTTCCCAAAAATATAAGTAAAATGCAATTAAAAACAAAATAATAATTTTTAAATTATAGGACCCGACAAGGATTGACCTTGCTCCTACGTATCAACATCCTTAATGGGTGAAGAATCAGGTAATACGTAGTTCTAAAAGATAGATGAGTTGTTTTGAGAAACTTGATATTTTTTTATTTTTGAATTTTTATATTTTTATTATTTTTTTTGGAAATTAAACTTTATTTTGGATATCGTTAGACGCGTACGGCCTTTTTGATATTCCAAACAAAATTAACATTTTTCCGGAATTAAATCTCGCATAACGCGAACGGTCATTTGGTAGTTTAATCGAAAATTTATTCAAACTAAAATCCGCATGATGCGTATGACCATTTAGATATTTAGTTGAATTTTATTTTTTAAATGAAATACTAAACAAAAAAATATTTAGTTTTAAGATATTTTTGGTAAAATATAAAATTCAAAATCCCTGCACCTCACGTTTTAAATCTAAATAAATAGGAAAACAAAATGATTTTTTAATTTTACTTAATTCTTTTTAATATATGAATATTTGGATTAAATCCAAATTAAAAGGACACCTTACGTCATTCTCTGCATTTTTTTATTATTTAATTCTTTTGTTATTTTTTTTAGTTAGTTTATTTTTTTAATCACTTTTTATTAATTTTAAATAAATAAACCAAAGCCAATGAATCTAGCCTACTTTGTGCCTTCCGTTCATTCTCATTCTTAATTTCACTTTCAATTCCATTTTTTATTTTTTTATTCTTTTTTCCACTTCATTGCTAAAATCATGTCTTTTTTTTTTACCAAAACCAAAAACTATTGGGCTAAGCCCAATTACCACATTCACGTTTCTTTTTTTATCACTCTTCTTCAGAAAGAGTTTTAAACTAAATGAATTAAAGTTAAAAGAGAAAGTGAAATGACAGCCATCATGGCACAAATATATATATATATATATATATATATATATATATATATATATATATAATGGTGGCTAAGAAACTTTAATGGAGGAAATGATGACTTGCAGCAAGGATAGGATGAACAAAGCATAGTGGTGGATGATTTGAGATGGCAGTTTGACAATTTTGTTTTTTAATGGTGATGGTAGCATAAAAGTAAAGTGCAATTTGTAGAACTTATCGTAGAACTATTTCTAAGCAGAAACGTTTAACAACCATTGTGTTAGAAGTGCATAGAAGAACACAGTGGAGGTGATGGTTTTGTTGTGACAGTGTTAAAACTTGAAAACAGAAGGTGTTTGAAAATGAGGCAAGAAACAAAAACTGATTCAACACTATGATGTAAAACAAAACCAATTCATGAATAAGAAATTACACCGAGACTAACTCGGTGCCACAAAAACACATATAAGAGTAGTTACGAATGACACAGTCAAATATGCAAATGTAAACTCATAAAACACACTTAAAATCCTCGATGCAAGGTTTCAATCATTTATTTTGGAAGATTTACATGGAATGATTCAAACTTCGGTTATAGAGGTTCTGGTAATTGAGTTTTTCAGTGAAGGTTTACAACACTTAATATCTAAACAGAAGCTTCAAGATGCATGCATTTCATCACTCATCATTTAGTACATACAAATCCAGAGCATTTCGAAAGCATTTAAGCAATCAAAACAGTAAGACAAATCATGAAAATACTAACGAGAGTGATATGATGCAATTTCACATATGGAAGATAAACAATGAACTCATGATATGTAATTAAACATAACATTGAAGGAATTAAGATCCTACATGTTGAAGCACAACACGTTCCTTAGCTACAATTCCTCTTTCCGGCGAGTTCTTTCTCTTATCCGGTGAACTCTACGACTTCCGGAAGACTTCTTTCTCTTGCTTTTCCTCCACCGATGAGCTCTGTATCTCTATCTTTCAGAACTTCGAAAATATTCTCTTCGATTTCAATTTTGAATTCCCCCCTCACTTTTGTGCATAAGTGGCTTTATATAGGCACTGCCAACGTGGTTTTTTTGCCGGTTTGTGTTCTGCTTTTACGTAGGTAACCCATCCACTTTGCTTTTCTTTTTTCAAACGACACAACGTGGGATGTGCCTTTACCTGTGATCCTCCGTTGCCTGAACTTCAATGTTGAACGATGATTTTCTTGTTGAGCGGTGTCATCCGTGTGAATGAAAATGCAATGAATTACTATTGTGCCAGTAAGAGTATGCCACATCACATTTGTTTTCTTTTTTTTATTATTTTATTATTTTTTATAGTTTTCATCATTTTTTTCTTCTCTTTCTCGTCTCAATTTCTTATTTTATTTTATTATTTTATTTATTTTGTTTTGCTTCTTTTTTTATTATCAATTAATTAATTTTTTATTCATATTTTTTTAATTTTAATTTTAATTACTTTTTAACTGTTCTTCTTCTTTTTAAAATAAAATGAATATAAATAAATTAAATTTTTCATTTTCATCCGGACAAAATCGGGTGTTGACACCAACCCCAAAGAATGTATGAGATATTAGGAGTCTTCATGGACTTGCAAGTTTTTGTAGAAGATTTGTTCCTAACTTCTCTAGTCTAGCATAATCTCTCGATGAGTTGGTAAAGAAAGATGTTCATTCTATTGGGAATAAAAACAAGAAAAAGCCTTCCAAAGCATTAAGTCCAAACTCACCAATACACCCGTTTTAGCATTACTTGACTTTTCAAAAACTTGTGAGCTAGAAGTGATACATCGGGGGTTGGTATAGGTGTTGTGTTTTTACAAGGTGGTCATCTCATTGCTTACTTTAGTGAAAAACTTAATGGAGTCACTCTTAATTATCCTACCTATGACAAGGAACTATATGCTTCGGTTCGTGCCCTTCAAACTTGGGAACACTACCTTGTGTCCCAAGAGTTTATCATTCATAGTGACCATGAGTCACTTAAATATTTGAAGGGCCAACATAAATTACATAAAAGACATGCTTAGTGGATGGAATTTTTAGAGTAATTTCAGTATGTGATCAAATACAAGAAAGGCAAAACAAATATTGTTGTTGATGCTTTGTCTCGTAGACATGTGCTAATTTATAAATTAGGAGCCTAAATTCTTCGATTTGACCACATACATGAACTTTGTAGTCAAGACTCTAATTTTTCATTCATTTTTTGCACAATGTCAAAAGAAACCTCAAGGAGGTTACTATGTGAAGCCAAAGTAATTGTCAAAGAGTTTAAACTTTTGTATTCCTCATGGTTCACATAGAAAGCTCATTGTTTAAGAGATGTATGAAGGGGGTATTATGGGGCATTTTGGGGTAGAAAAGAATTTAGACATGTTAAAAGAAAAATTTCACTAGCCCCATATGAGACGAGATGTACAATTGCATTTTTATAAATGTGTGGCTTGTTTACAAGCCAAATCTAGAGTTATGCCTCATGGTCTTTATACTCCTTTACCTGTTGCTTGCACTCCTTAGGAGGATATTAGCATGGATTTTGTGCTTGGATTACCTAGAACCCAACAGACTTTTATTCTATTTTTGTGGTACTTTAACGATTTATCAAAATGGCCCATTTTATTCCCTTCCACAAGATACATGATGCAAGCAACATAGCAAGACTTTTCCTAAGAGATGTAGTTAGACTTCATGAATTACGTAAGTCCATAGTTTCTAATAGAGATCCTATATTTGTTAGTCACTTATTGGGAACTCTCTGGGGGCGATTAGGCACCAAACTTAATTTTTCCACTTCTTGTCATCCTCAAACGGATGGACAAACATAAGTTGTTAATAGATCTTTGTCAACTATCCTTAGGGCAGTGTTGAAGGGTAACTACAAATCTTGGGATGAGTATCTTCCTCATATTGAGTTTGCTTATAATCGAGTAGTTCATAGGACTACTAAACTATCTCCCTTTGAGGTTGTATATGGTTTCAATCCTCTCACACCTTTAGATTTATTGCCTTTACCTCAACCTCGAGATTTTATAAATAAAGAAGGGTCATTAAGGCAGAATTTGTGAGGAAATTGCATGAGAAGGTTAGGGACTAAATACAACAACAAAGTAAGAAGTATGTTAAGCAAAACAATAAGGGGAAGAGGGAGGTTATTTTTTAGAAGGGTGATTGGGTTTGGCTTCATCTTAGAAAATATTGTTTTACCCAACAAAGGAAGTCAAAACTCAATTCTCGAGGGGATGGACCTTTCCAAGTTCTTAAAAGAATAAATAATAATGCAAACCAATTAGATATGCCAGAAGAATACGGAGTACACGCTATCTTTAATGTTACTGATTTAATTCCTTTTGCAGGTAGTACTGATGATGAGGAAGAATCTACAGATTCGAGGACAAATCCTTTTCAAGAGAGAGGGGATGATGTAGAAAGATCTAGGAGTGGTCCTACCACTAGAGCAATGGCCAGAAGAATTCATGCTGAGTTAGAAAGAGAGCCTTCAAGCCAGTCTATTTTATTTTGCTGATCATTTAATTGTACATAAATTGTAAAAAAAAATTAAAATTCTTTATAAAGAATTTTAAGCCTTAGGAAAATAGCTTAGGAAAAACTAAACATCCAAGTAATGCCACACTTGGAACGTTTATTTTGAAAGGCTAGTTTTGCATGCACCCAGGACGCCCACACACATTTGGAGCACCACATATGGAGTCTTCTTACCTTGTTTGAAGCACCTAATGCAACCTTCTCCTTGGATGTCCACATGTCATCTCCTCAATGGATAACCATGCCTTACTTGGATTGCCACATGGCTTGCTAGGAGTGGAGAGGATTTGACTAGAGTTAGGGTTAGGGTTAGGGTAAGGAAGCTTGGGCTACAAGTTTTCCAAAACTTATAAATAGGCTTCTTTTCCATTATAAAATTCAGATTTGATATAAGTAAAGAAATGTTGTTGAAATATATAACTTCTTTGCATCAAACTCCTCTTGTTAGCTCTTCTTTGAAGTTTAGCAAGAACCTTTGCCTTTGGAAGGTGGCCTAACCTCTGCCAACACTTCTTCCACCTAGCATCTTCACTTTAAGCTTCCGCAAACTCTCTTCCAATTCAGTTCATCTTCCATTTGGCTCAGTGCATTCAAGGAGATTCATCACACATCTCAACATCTTCTTGCTTGCATCAAGGACGAACTTCATCAGTTAACATGATGAGGCCTAGGTTTAGGAATTTTAATAATTTATGAATTGTATTTATTTTGGGTTTTTTTTATTTATTACGTTTATTCATTTAGAATTTTTATTTAGTATGTTTTCGTATGTATTTAGAAATTATATTTATTTAGGAGTTGAATTTGTTTAACGTTAGAAATAATTTCAATAATCAATATATTTAGGAGTTCAATTTAAGACTTGAAATTATTAATAACTTTAATTTATTTAACATTTTAAATTACTTAGCAATTTATATTTAAGTGTTTAAGAGTTAAGATTCAAGCTTTAAAAGGTTTGAAATTTAGGGTTTAAGGTTTAACTTTAAAAATTTTAATATATTTTGATTATAATTTATAACCCAAAATTCATGAAAGATGTCATAATTATTTAAGATTGTAAAATATTTAACACTTTAATTTATTTAGGAGTATATTTAAATTATAATTTTATAAATATTTACGATTTAATTTCAATTTATTCTTAATAATTACAGAGAAATAAGGTAATTATCATAAATTTAAGTATTAAGTTTTATTAGTGAAAAGACATTTTCACATGGATAACGAGTAAGAGTGGTGTGTGTTTCACGATGAGGGAGACAGGGATAATGTTGCTGGTGGGGTGGACTTAAACATTATTTCACACCTACAACAACAAATACAATTGCGGATGGAAGTAGTTCACTAATGATTTACATTGCCATTAAATGTGTTATATCTGTTAAGTGGTACGACAAACACTATTATGAAATTCGTACCACACGGAGTGATGTCGTGACATTATTTGAGTGGGTCTGAAAGCATTCATCAATTTATGTTAGCGATTAAGGGAAACTTATTTTATGAAGGATGCATTTTGGTCAAGAGTGGAGGAATAAAGATACATATGAAGATGAGGAAGTTCATGAGAAAGAACACCAAGGAATTCAAACAAGGAGCATGACTAAAAGATACAAAAAAAAAGAAAAGAACAAATAAATAGGAGCTTTGATAGGAGATTAACAAGAGAAAGGCTTATAGCTTTGGAAGAAGAAATTATAAGAATAAATTGTAGAAATTAGAAAGAACTTAAGAGAAGTGCAAATTGGAGAATTAGAACTTGAGAGGGTTTTTGAAGGCTTAAGATGGCACATGCACATCAAATGAATTACTTAAGTCATTTTTGACTCTTCAAGTTTCAAGACTCATTCATTGAATTTAGGTGTCACCCATGTAATCATTGTATTCATGCATTTTAGTAATTACCTACTGCATTCTTCCATGTATATGCATCCTATATCATTACATTCATACATCCTAGAAACTACCAAGTGCATCTCCTCCATTGGAAATACACCACGTGTCAAGTGTTCTAGGCGCTACTAAAAACCCTACCTAGGTGCCTTTACAAACCCTAAAGCACCTAGAGTTATTTACAAAAATCAAATTTCCCTATTCTAATTTTTAAAATTTTATCATAAGATCCTCAAAGTTTAGAATAGTCAACATTTTGATCTGCATAGGTGTCTTTGACTATTCACTGGCTTCAAGGTGTCTGGTCATAGCTCTTGTGACTGGACCTTGCCTAAGCCGTCCTCTATCAAGATGGGCCTTTTCAATTCCTCCAGCGTATCAATAATAATGCTTATAGGATAGATCTGCTTGAGGAGTATGGAGTCCACACTACCTTAATGTTTCTGATTTATGTCCTTTTGTAGGTAGCTCAGACGATCAAACAAAATTCGTAGATTTGACGAAAAATCCTCTTCAAGAGGGAGCGGATGATAGAAGATCCCTAAATAAAGGCCCAACCACAAAGGCAATGGCCAGAAGAATCCAAGAAGAGTGGAACTCAGTTGAACCCAGTAGAGTAAAGCTCTTATCAACTTGGGCCACTGATTTGTTTGTAAATAGTAGTGTAGTTTAATTTTCCTTCTTGGGGACTGCTTCTTCCTGCACCTCCATATCATCTTCCTGCACCTCCATACTTTTCAAAATTCCCATAATGGACATGATGAAATGACAAATTTAACCCTGCTGCTATAAAAGAAGGTTTTCCATGGAAGGG
>Ga0209489_105211_pt1 | contig 22947 bp, 12 predicted proteins | sample SiratrowhiteBW_FD_187527 | JGI IMG/M metagenome (GOLD analysis project Ga0209489, IMG submission 187527) | Root nodule microbial communities of legume samples collected from California, USA - Siratro white BW (SPAdes) (version 2) | ecosystem: Host-associated > Plants > Roots > Nodule | place...
AACAAAAAAAAAAGAAAAAAAAAAAAAAAAAAAGTCAACAAGACAACACAAAATTCACGACAAACACTGAAAACCACTCCACCCTTTTCAGTTTCTAGTTCAAAATCAAATTCCCCATAATAGAAAAACGAAAAGATTGAGCAAATCACGCATACCCATCACCCGAAAATGAAAAGAGAAGGCAGTGAAGAGGGAGACATACGTTAAAGATGAGATCTTTGTTGTCAGAAACGAGAGCGACGCCACCCCGAAAATGGAGGGTCCATGTGAGGAGAAGAACGGTGACGGCGACGCCGATGGCCCTGACCACCGTGAAGATCGGAAAACTTACGACGGGGAGAGTCGCCATTGGGAGGTTTGTAGAGAGAGAAAAGGAAAGGGACAAAAAGACGGAAATGGAAGAAAGGGAAAACGAATATACAAAAATTGAGAATGGTCTTGGCTTGTACAGTGAGACTTCACACACCAGAAACAGAAACAGAAACTTCACATCCTAAATTAAAATTAGGAATTTCATTTAGGTTTAATTAGTAAGAATTTTCTGGACAATTTATGTGAAAAGATAGTTTTATATAATAATTCATTTATATCGAAAATTGTAATGTATTTATTATAAAATCCAATAAATTTAATTTAATTTTTACATATTAATTTTGTAAAATATGCTTTAGGGTCAATTACAAAATAGTAAGTTTTGGAGTTAGTTTACTGTTTTAAAATAGTACAAGCCGTTACTTTGCGAAGTTTAATAACTATAAAATAATTTTAACATGGCAATCAATTAAAAATTAATATTGACGTAATTATTATAAAAATAAAAAAGATGTTTCCATTTGATTATAATTTTTTTTTGCATAATTAATGAATAACTAATTTTCTTTAGTCTATAACGAATTTTTAAAATTTAAGATTCAATCAAAAACTTGCGTGACCCAATAAGAAAATAGTTTGAACATGTTTTAATTTTGTTTATAAGAATTTAGATTTTCCTTCTCAATCTTTAAAAAACGTGTAATAAAATAAATAATTTTATACCATCTTAATAAAATATGGTAATTTTTTCAATACATAAAATGTTCTAATTTTTTTATTAAGCAATTACAAATGTTAGAAAAAATTGAAAGAGCAATATTATACTGAAATTAAATATGATTTTCGATATTAAATATTTGTCTTAGTTGTGTTAAGATATAAAAAATAATTTATTATTTGTTAATTTGATATTCTCTCTAATTGTGAAAAAAGGACAGTGATGAAAGCATGTTTAAGTAGGGTAAGAAAAATTTTGAATTTCAATGTTCGATGAAAATCTATCACGAAATTTCTCTTTCTATAAAAGTTTCTTTTAATGAAAAACTAAAATAATACTAAACCTTTAGAATAAGAAAGCATATAAGAAAAATTAATTCTTATTTAATTAAGATGAGTGTTACAAGAGAAAAAAATGACTATATAAACAAAATTAATACTCATTTAATTAAGATAAATGAGTCTTACATGGAGATAATGAGTTTTATTTATAGATGTAGAAGTCTTTACATTTCATGAATCAAGAGATATGAGACAATAACAAAAAGAATACTTTGACAATAGTGTATTCTTATTCTTAATAATCCTATGTTAACTTTGACTTACCAATAATTGATGAGATCGTTGGAGGAGTATAAATGATATTTCGTTATTAATTAAAAGATTTGAAGGTCCGGTTACTCCGTGAGAGATGAAGTTGCAACACAGTTATAGAAATGATATTTCGTTATTAATTAAAAGATTTGAAGGTCCAGTTACTCTGTGAGAGATGAAGTTGCAACACAGTTGTTTTGTGAGAAATGAAACTGCGACGCAGTTAAATCAAGGTGTATTTGTGGGAGACAAAGTTACGGTGACTGTGATTGAAATCAATTTTTTAACCTTAAATTCAATTTAAAATCATTTGTGTCATGCTGGAATGCAATCACTGTCATGTCTTTTTTTTTTAATCTCACCGTTACATATGGTTGTAATCTAGTTGACATATTACGCTGTCAACACATCTGAACTCTAATAATAAAAAAAATAAAATTTACTTTTAATTATAATGACAATAATACTAAACTTTTTATTTATTTTTAATTATAATGACAATAATATTAAACTTTTTTTTATAGAAATATAACATACGAAGATTAAAAATTTAACTTAACGAAGATGAGATTAATTCGTAATGTGGATTAAAATATCTACTTTAAAGATAAATAGAAACATAAGCTATTGATAATGATATAAATTATCTTTGTTTACATTTTCATAAAAAATTAATGTATAAAATCATCTATAATATTGATTATAGTTTTTTTTTAATTAAATATGATGATATATGATATAATTCTTCCGTTTGCATGTATAAGATAAATTACAAATTGTTAATTTACATTAGTTTTTATTTCTCCAAATTTCTTTTTCAAAATAGGCTTATATGAAAATATCTTAATACTTTTAATTATTGTAAAAAAAATCCAATTATAGAACAAATATTTCACATAATTGTCTATTGTAGTAAGTACATGAAAAAAAAAAGTCTATCCATCAATAATGAACGATTTATGCTCTAAAAAATAATTTTAAATTCAAAATTTAATTACAATACTGATATATAATTTATTAACGTTTATAATAACTACTTAAAAATTACAATAACTATAGTTCTTAATTGATCTGAGTAATATAAAAAAAATCTAAGAATATTCTAAACTCTTTCAACAATTATTGATAATACTTAATGGAGAACATGAAATGATTCCATTCCAGAGAGTGTTATCTTGTTATATAAAAATGTTCCATGGTTTAAAATACTAAAACCTTTTCCATGATTCTATGATTGACTTAGAAGTTTTTCAGTGGGAAAAGTTACGTTCAATCATTTTATAAAAATAATATATTTCCAATAAGTAGTATAGGTGTAAATTATTTTTAAACTCTCATTCAATGTTAAAGCAATAATATAGTAAGCTCTTTATTTCTTTTTTGTTAAAATTATCTTTAAATTTATTTTAACGACAACTTTTATTATATGATAGTGTAAAACATTTTATATTAAGAATAGTGAAAATTATACATATCCTTATTTAAGACATGAAAATAAACATAATAATAATATAAACTCTAATTAAATTGGGGTAGATGAATCAAATTAGATATATTATAGAACTACATAACTTTTATATTTAACAATGATTATATTTCTCTTAAAAATATATTATCAGATGATTCGTAAAGTTGTAAAACTTTATTTTTTATTTATATAATAATTGATTAAATGATAAATCATGGTCTCATATTTTTTTTTTATTATTTTAAATATATTTTGAATATTTTATTTCACGTTAAAAAAAATTATAAATATAAATCAATTTAATAATCAAAATTCACTTAATTCTTACGTTTAATTATATTCACATATTTTCTTTTGTGCTTATAGAGTAAGAAAATCTTTTGCAACTATATATTTTTTTCATTGTTTTTGACAACTCGACAATCACATCTGGAAATATATGGACTTTTTCACATAAAGACGAACTAAAGTCAAATAGTTTATGAACTAGTATAAAAGAAATATTTAAAAAATTAAAAAAATGAGTTAATTGGAAATTGAAAACAAATTAAAAATTAGATAAGAGTTAAAAGTTAATAAACTAATTCATTAAATAAAATTATTTATTTTTAATTATATTATATAAAATGTCTATCAATTTTTAAGAGTAAACTGTGTATGAATTGAATTCAGTAAAACACTAAATAAATATTGCAAGTCAATATTAAAATAAGTTTATTAATTATAAAATAAATTGTACAAACACGACTAATGGTCTTGACTACCTAATCTTACGGAAGATTTGTTCTCAGAATCCGGAACCAAAGATAACTTGTATAAATCAAAACTAAAGATAACTTGGATAAATCAAAGTTGAATGGTATCAATTAAAATAAAATAAAATAAAACATGTTTTAAGCTATATGATTCTTTTCTTTTAAGGGGTCTCCGACCACTTTTCTTCTTCTTCTTTTCTTTTCTTTTATAAAAATGAAAAAGAACATTAATACTTTTTTTTTTAATTTTGTCACAGTTTCCTTTCATCTACCCACCAGAAACTAATCTCGACTCTACTTTGACATTCTTGATCTCATGAGTTTTCGTGTAACGACCATTTAATAAAATACGTGTATCCACCTTCTATCGAAATACATAACAATATATATATATTATACCGTTGTCAACCACAATAAAACAAAGTACACGAATGATATTGAAGAACACGCTTTTATGAGTACAATATTTTTGTTTTTGACTTTACCCAACGTAAAATTTAACCAAAGATATACAACTATAGTCTAAAATGAAAAAAGACTTGGCTCAGAAATCTTAGACTTTTTTTTTTAAACGGGTGCAATTTTCATAATATTATTTAAAATGAGCAAAATATTTTATTATTGAAATGAATAAATTAGGTTAGTCATTGTAAAAAAAACGGTGTATGATGATTTCAATTAAGAAAAGAAAAAATCATATTAAGTTGCAACGATTTTCGTACAAATTAAATATCGTATATTTTGCATACAATTTTGTTTAAATTATTAAATGAAATTATACTTAGCTGGCACGATTTTTATATTATTGAAATCGATTTCGTCTTTCCTTAATACACCTTCTATTTATACTTCTTATTCTCGCACATATCATAAGTTTTAAATATTTAAAAAAATGTTTAAATAATTTATGAAACAAAAAAAATTGTCGAGAAAATTTTGAAATAAATATTAGAAAGTTTAATAAGTTATGTATTATTTGATATAAAAATTTACACATTAAAATGTAGAATTGGAAAAAATAAAAAATATAAATATTAAAATGGAAAAAATGAAAAATATTATTATTAAAATGGGTTACATAACAATATCACTTCCTATTGTGACTTTCATTACAACAATAACTATATTTTCTTGACCTATTTTGAATCGGCTCGTCCATTTGGTTATGTATTCGGATTATAACTGGCCTTCTGAATTTGCTTCGTCTCATGTGGGGGTTGAGTATAAAATTTGGACTCGTGTAAGGACACCAATAATCTTGATTTCGAACTGGATGAAATTGTACCTCAAAGGTCTTATAAATGTTATGTAGGGTGTAGACGAGGGCAACAAACGTGGTTAAGTCTAAATGACAATATGAACAAACAACTATGACATGCACACAAGGTACTCCTAACATGTAGCCCACCTTTGTGCCTCGTTCAACAAACCAATCTTTTCTTCGTTCAAATATTGTCTTCATAAGAGCAGATATCGAAAGTGATTGTGCACCCCTCAAAACGGAGTTTAAGCATTCAACCAGGTTTGTTGTAATATGGTCGAACCTCTTATCCCCATCAAATGCTTGTGTTCATTTTTCCAATATGATCGATACAAGACGTAACTTGCCGGAATTCTAATCGCATTACGGATAATTTTGCCTTAACGATTGGTTGTTACATCTCATAAGTTGTGACAATGTGAAAAAAATAAAATAAGTTTAAGAACTTAGTTAAACGTAAATGAACATGTAAAGGAATTAATAAATAAAAAAAACGTACCGATGTTGCTTAGTTGTCGATTCAACTCAACAATTTTGAACATTTTTGTTGAAGTTGGAGGCAATATGTCTCATGTAAAAGACTAAGGAAATGCCATCTCCTTCCCAGGCAAAGTCTGGAGATTGTAATGTTGGCAAAATGGATGTTCTTCTGTTAATGATTAGACAAATATTCAACTGACGCGTCACATACTCCTGCAATAACTTGAAGAACCATATCATTGCTTCCTTTGTTTTCCCTTCAACAACAGCAAATGCAAGTAGAAATATGTTTCGGTTTCCATCTTGAGCAATTGATTCAACAAAGTATCATGATATTTGCCAGTGAGGAACGTGTCATCAACTTGCACTATTGGCTTACAGTAGTTGAAGTCATCAATGCAAGGCTTGAAAGCCCAAAATACACGGTCTAAGATGTAAGTGTAGTGATCCTCTACACTTTCAACTACAGTTGGATGACCTGTATATTGAACAATAGTTCTCATAAGTGTTTCTTGCAAAGCTTGCAACCATTTGGGAAGATGTTTGTATGATTTCTTCCAGTCTCTGAATTGCATTGCTAATCCTTTTGTTTTGTCTTCCAAGTTTTTTTGTATAACATAATAAATATGATGACTTTGGATTTCAGCTATTAGACTTTTAATAGGAATGGAGGGATTAACTTTCACTTAACTGGCCACAATGGAAGCAATTTGGGTTGAGTCCAAATTGATATTGTCTTGAAAAAGAACAATAGATAAACACGTGTGACATGCTTCAATTTTCTTTATTTCTCATTGTTGATGGTTTTTCTGAAAAAGGCCCTTAGTCACCATTGACAACTGTTGCTATAATTGATGGAACATGCGACATACTTATCTATCTTGGACTCAATGACTACAAATTTGTAACCTCAATCAATGTGATATTGTTTGATATTGGAGACAACGATCTCTTTTGAGTGGAAATTACCTCTTTTGAGTTGAAGTTTAACCAACCTAAAGCACTTGCATAAATAAACAATCCAAAGGATGCTTTACAATAGGTCAAGGGTCCAAAAACTGAAAGATGCATTGATTAGGCTGATTCAAGACATTTTGACTGCGCAAACAAAGTCTAAGATTGAATTGAAGTCTGGTCACGTTCTTAATTTGGTATGGGCTGATGAAGGAATTAAATGAAAGAGATTTGGGCAAAAAACAAGTCAATTGAAGTGAATGATCCATAAAAAATGCGTCACCAGATTTAATTTAAGTGTAAATGAACTATTTTGGGCTAGGGTTAAATTCTGAAGAGTCACAAATTATTTTGTAGACGAATTTTAAATTTTTTATTTTGATGTATTTTGAATCTTCCATAGGGCTTAGAGTAGTCATGCTTAGTAAATTATGTTTTTTATTTTTCCCATTTTATGTAATTAATTAGTCATCTGAAAGTGTGCCAAAATGCTCTTGTTGCATTAAATTTGGAGGCTTCTAGGCTAATGAGGAGTTAGGTTAGCTTTTAGAAGCTAACAAAAATCTATTTAAGTCAGAAAACACATGTAAACAACAACTTGAATTTGAAATACAGATTTGTTTATGAAAATTTCAGAAGTGAGAGTTTCTCTCTTGAGTTCTTCATTAGACTTGCAACTTATCAAGGGTTGATCATCCTTATGACGTTCTTCATACTTTAAGGTCTTTACTGTGTTTTTTTCTCGCAAGACAAAGGTTCTGAGTAGATCTTCCTAAATTTGAATACATAGGGATCTTGGAACATTCAAACACTCATTGTTGTGAGTTCTGTGATTTATTCTTAAGCGGATTTACATAAGAAAACATATGTATTCACATAGTCCAAATTGAATATTTTGACTAGTTCTACTGAATGATTCAGTTGGATATGTAGATGTGGACACATTGAATATGAAATCTTGATGTTCTTTATCTTCACCGAAATTATCAAGTGTATCATAAATAACAAGCTCATCATCAATATATGTTGAACTTCCTCCAACAATTCATGAAGCCATTACGAATAGCTCAAGAATTTGGTTAAGGGAGACGACACTGAAAAATTTGATCTGAATATGAGGTTTACTAAGATATTCTTCTGAATTTTCAATCCTTAGTTCAAAAGAACCTTTATAGAATGGTTCTCCGTGTGCTGAATGGCCTCAATTGATATTAATTTAATTTTTTGTCCAATTGATTGAAAGCTTTGTAATTATTTGCACATGCAACATACATGAATAGATGTCTATCTTTGCAGTGCTACGTTGAATATTGAAATGCTTTCAGACATACACAGAAGCGTGGTTCAATTTTCAGACACAATGGTTGGAAAGCAAATTCAATTTGCACAACAGCGTATTCATGGAATCATGCATGAACTGAAGAAATTATCCCTGTATTTAACAATTTCTTAACCAAATAAATCGTACCCCATAACGACGATTTAGGGTTAGAAGCGAAGTCCATGCAATGAAGAAACGTCACTGGATTTCTTATGGCGCAGCTGGCACGATTTCATTGCTCCAGAAACCGCCAAACCAGTGACAATTTCTTTAGAAGATGCTCCTCCAGCTGGTTCACGGGTTCATTTCAATGCAATAATAGGGCAACAATTGAATTCAGTTCAGTGCTGTATGATAAAGCATATGCCTTCACAGCAGAGATGCTTGGTGTGCAGGCATAGTGTTTTACCTTTCAATTTAAAGGCATGTGAACTAAGCAATTTCCCCACACGGTGCAAGGGATTTCATATTTGAGAGTTTAGCTTTGTTAAAGGAGTCATAGGAGATCAAGTCTACAGTGGAGAGGTTGTCCAAGGCTACGGTACAGAGGGTTTATCATACTGATGTCCCACATAATTTTAATAAAACATATTATAAAAATATTAATATTAGTTATTATTTATAGAAGAGGAGCTCGTATATTTAATATTTGATTTATTTATTTATTACAGTCCAAGCAATATCCTTTACACAATAGGAATATTTCGATAAATATTACGTAATGAGAAAAATATATTAAGTACATTATTTTCATAAGAGAATATTAACAAAATAAAATTCTAAACCCTAAACCCTAAACTTAATTACCCATCTGCTTTGTATGTTGAATCATAGAGACGTCCATCAAGGAGAGTGTATAAAACGAACTTCTTAAATTAAGATTAGTTTATACATAAACTTGTAAAAAATATCTCTTCTCTAACATCTTTATTTTACCTTGGGCATAACCACTTTTAGTTTTTAGAAAAACTTTCTTGATTTTTCTTATTTTTCGTTCCTAAAAAATACAGTGGAAGTGAAGTTTTCCCATACAGACCCAAAATTAATTTCTCGGTCACAGATTTTATTAAAGCACGTCACAGTCAGAACTAACTCTGCCTGTTTACCAAACTGGCACTAACACTAATGAAGCGGTGCCATAAATGAAAAACCAAAACCTTGGCGTAAAATTCTTATTATATTCAGTACTTAACTGAAGGCAATGCTTCTGATTCTGCTATACTAGCAAATATCTAAGCCGGAAACATTTAACTGCTCAACCCACAGTAGGAAAAAAAATTTGTATGACGGATAAGATACGCCAATGGCTACATCATTACAAACATTACTACTGTCACAAGGTAAACAAACGGCACTGACCCAAATTAAATATCATTCTCAATAATCATAATGTATGAGATAGAATCAAATGATTTCACTTATCGGGGAGGTGGAGGAGGAGGTGGAGGCAGGTTCGATTTTGCGAATCCCACCCATGCAACAATGCCAACTGCCAGAATTATCCATCCAAATATGTCATACTTCAGATCACTACTCTTCTTTTTCTTCTGCGTCTGACAAAAAACAAACAAAATAGGTGATAAAACTCCAATATAAAGCAGAAGACATGCTTACTGATATTTGTCTTGTTTGGGTTGCACTTGGCTCTGGGACTCTTCAAATAAAATGCATATTCAATCTATCTCAAAGCATGTATAAACTGATAAGATAACTAGGATCTATACAAAGTTAATTTGGTGCACTCATGGTAAAACCTATGAGCCCATAGTATAAAATTTGTCACGCATGCCTTATTTGTCCCTAAGATCCTACTTCACTACAAAACAAAATTATCGTAGAAAAGTTAACATTTAGCACCATTAACTAGCAATTGTAATGATACAATACATTCGAGTCAACAAACTCATTGATTTTGTCCTCCATCAAAGAACAGTGCATATATGAAGATTTTCAGGTTAAATTACTAAAATCTCAGAAAAATCAATTCATTAACAAATCGACGTAAAATATCTATTGTTTGTTCATAAAAGTTCAAAAGTTATACTAAAACAAAAAACAGATACAAAATAAAATAATCACAAGGTTAAGCCAGACAAACAAGACAAAAGTATTATTACCTTTGTACCCGAAGATGTAGAAGAACCAGCTGTTGCTGCCTGCTGCTGCTGACCAAATCCATGCTTATGAATTTCTACATGAAGCTCAGGAGCCTGAAAAGAAAGACCTTAGTAATTTGACACAGAAGCCAATCTCAGAACAAGTTGATGATCCTTTTTCTATTTAAATAAGAAAGATTATTCTTGAAAGAAAGAATTCAATGAGTGGATAAGGTACCATCCAGTAGAAAACAAGGAGCAGATTAACTTCAAGGAATAGCCAATTATGGTATCAATCTTTTGTTAAGGGGAACCCTTTTGTGAAGACAAAACCTTTGGAATAAAGATCTTCCTCTTATTTTCCATTCTTTACATTGAATTCAATAAAAGCAAGAGAGTTTCCTTCCCATTTCTATATCTGGTTCCTAACATAAAAGCAAGATTTTCCTTCCCATTTCTATATCTGGTTCCTAACAACTCTCTGCACAACTAGATCAGTAAATGTGTTTCTCCTCACTCAATTTATACATAATCTTCCTCTTCGTCTTCTGCAACTACATTCCCCTTCCTAGAACTAGTAATGGCTTTCTCCAATCTTAATTTCTTCCAAATTCATTATGATCAGAAAGTGACATTGGCCAGAAAATATCCCAGGAAGAAGTGAAGAACCTTGGCCAGAAAAAGCCTGGGATGCAGAAGAAAGAAAAGACAGGAAGAAAGAAGTATGAGGGAGTGACTGGTCTGAGTTCTTAAAACCCTATTTGGTATTATGGGGAGACAAAAACAACCAAAATCCATTGAAAATGGGAGGGATGGAAAAAAATAAATAGGGCCATTATAGGGCTTCTGACAAAGAATGAGAATGATAGCATCCTCCATTCGCTATGACAGAGAAGACTCTGCTTCCACTCCTCTCACTTTTTGAGGCACTGTGAGAGTGATTTTCTGATTGACAACCATGACAATAATTTACTAAAATTTCAGTAAGAAAATCTCAATCACCAAATCCTGAACAAATATATGATTGTAGATTACAACATCTAGACCATAAAATTTTATAGTCAAACATCACATTTTATAGAAGTTCAAGATTATTCAATTTAGAATAGTCTCAGCAAAGAACAGGACAGAAGGGCAGGCGGGGAAGAGCCAGGCAGGACGGAGCAGGGAGATCAAAAGGCTTCACAGGACGGGCCAGGGAGATCAAAAGGCTTCACACATAGTTGGCTTGGCTTTCGGTTACTAAGGACACAACTTGGATGAAAGATGGAATATGGAGATGCAAGATTTGTGCTCATCACAGACAGTGCAAATCTGGTAAAATTTTGTCACGACTCTTCCAAAATAATTGTGTGATCTATAATGGGAGCTTTCTGAATCAGATCAAATAATATGAATAGAATCAAATTCATTCAGATGTGATCAACATGGATGTATTGGCAATCTACAAATCAAAGCAATCTCATACTTTTAGCCATAAATATAGATATCAGAACCGTTTTTTACAATAAAAAAAATGAAAATTCCAATATCTATCTTAGTTATCTCAACCAAGACACAAAAGTGACAACAAAATTGAACAAACTGCAACCCGTTTCTATATTCCATTACAGCTTCCAAACACAAATCATAAGACAACGGAGCCATTTAACCAAGTTGATGGTACAAAACAGGTCAAATACGAAACACACCTTAGCAGCCACTTCCAATGATTTAAGGTAAAGTTCGTTTGTAGGATCCTACATAAAACACAAGTGCTCTATTACAAATCATTTCAACTGAGACAAACGTAAAATACATCCTACGATGCATATCCGAGACTGCCATTGACACTGAATAAAAAAATGGTACCTCATCAACAGCTTGTCGAAAATAATGAGCTGCCTTATCAAAATAAACCTTTGCCTCCCCCTGATCTGGAATTAAAAACGCCTGGGCGGTGTGAGCATTTCCAAGGCACCAAAGGGTGTCATGCTTCTTGGGATTCACCTCGAGCGCCTCCTCTAGCTTCGAAATAGCCTCTGTTCAAAAACAGAAAACAAACCAAAATTCAAAATCATAAGCACACCAATACTCACCATATGATTATATGCTCCATTTAAGATCTTAAAAATCAAAAAACAAAAAAGTCCCTAATTTGATAATTTCATGTTCAACAAATGTAAGGCGCACTTGTTACACTGTATGTACTTTAAAAAATAAGTATTGACAGAATTTCTGTTTCCAGAAAATTATAAAATATTAAAAAAAAAAAACAACGAGAAAGTTTTCAAACTAGCTCTTGATTTTGATCAGATTTTAAATTCTTTAACTACATTCAGATTATTCGAAAAGCTGAACCCCACGAAAATCATTTTCTTGAAAAATAAGTAATAATCGGCCCTCAACTAACCAAAAATAAAAAAGTAAAATAACAAAATTAGCAGTACCTTCGGTCATTTTCTTCGACTCAGGAAAGTTCTGAAACTGAGACAACTCTAACAAGGCTCCACCCCATCTTGTTAAGTTCTGTAGATACAAGGCGAAAAAGTGAATAATTTTTCGAAAAATTGCAGAACATTTCCATTTCCCAATCTAGCAGGCAACAACCAATTCATGCGAAAATAAACCAAGAAAATGACGAAAGCGAAAACAACATACAAAATGCGATGATAATCTAAATAGAGCACCGACGAGCCAATCCTTTGAGAGAAACATTAGGAGTTCGAAGAAAACGACGAATCTAAAATAAAATAAAATAAAATAAAATAAAACAAAGAAAGGAAGAAGATATACGAACGTCGGCATCAATAGGGTTCTTGATGTATTCAGCTTCTGCAGCCTTACGCGCGTGCTCGAAGAACAAGAGACGATCGAACTCGCCCTGTTGCAAATCCATGGCAGCTTCAGAGCGAGAGAGAAAATTTGAGTATTAGGGTTTTGGGTTTTAGAATGGAAAAATCTAAAGGTCCTCTTACGAGGACAATATAAATGCTAATGTGACCTACGTGTCGACCTGAAATTGCCCTCTCTTTTCTCAAATTACATTCCAACCATTTTTCTCAATTTTTGATAAATATCATATTTCTTTGATGTGAATGGATAACCAATAAATCAATAAATATATTCAAATAGAGGTATCAAGTCTCTACCCTCTCGTAACACCATAAAAGATCTCACAAAAAATAAAAACAAAACAAAATAAAATATACAAAGAAAGAAAGAAAAAAAAAAAAAAAAAAACAAAAAAAAAAAAAAAAAAAAAAAAAAAAAAGTATGTACCACCCACTACGAACTTTTAGAAGTTTATATTACCGCTTCTTCATAATTCAAATAATTAGAATTGAACTTAAAAGTGATTTTTGTTACAAGAAATTTAGTGAAATATAATAATATTTATATTTTTTTACTAATTTAGATTAAAAATTTGTAAGTATAATTTTATTTGTGAGTATTTCTTTGATTTCATTATTAGCTATTAAATATTTTTAATAAATTTGTTTAATATTTTATTAACTTAAGTATTAGAAAATTTTTTGTAGAATGAAATTTTATAAATAAAAATTTAACTCGATCAAAAAGTTGTCTTTTAAAAATATATCTTAGTTCATTTGGAATAGTTCCAGCTCAGTTCTACTAAAAACAAATTAAAACCATTTTATTATGTGATTCACCATGTGAAGTAATTTATGAGGTACGCGTCAGATTATTCTTTTCCGAAATACACACAAATAAATAATTCACAAATGGATTATGTGCTTTATATTTTAAATTAAACTGATTTAGTATGTATATTCAGAATTTAGTTCTTGGAGAAACAAATTTTGAATTGAGCACAATCTGAAATTTGATTTCCTTTTTTCTGTAATTTTTCAAAGAAAAGAGAAGGAAAATTATAAAATATAAAACTTAGAAAATATAATTTTAATTTTATACTCATGAAAAATAAAATAAATATAGCGGTTTAAATAAAATAAATATTATTTAGGGTTGTGTAAATAAATGTAAAATATAAATTATTATTCATTTAATAATTTTGTAATCATATATAATGATAATTAATGTTTTCAATGTCGAAATAAATGTGAAGGTATTTTTTTTTTTAAGATTTTTAATAATACATTGGAAAGGAAAAATTATTTTGAAATGATTATTAAAAAAGTTGTTAAAAAATTTGATAATAAAAGTAAAAAACGATTAATAATGACTATTGGGGTAAAATTAAAATTAAAATTTAAAATTATAAAATAACTAATTATTTATAATTCCTAATAAATAATTATTTAATATAAAATTTATCTTTTATATTCATTGAAGTACAATATTAAATTTATGTAATAATATTTGAAAACAAACTTATATAAACAATACATATACAATCTTTGATATTAAATAAAAAAATTCATAATATTAATTTATTTGAAAGTTAAGGTGGATGGAACAAAACTACACGAAATTGATAAAACATATTTATTATTAGGATGAAACTTATATACATTAAACCCTAAACCCTAAACACATTAAATTTTTTTATGTTGTGTTGGTCCATGTAAATCGTGTTTTTGTAAGTTATACATAATTTCATCAACTGCTTAAACCTTTGGACAAATAGTTTAATCTTGTTTCATGATGATTTAGGTTAAATACTTGGGTGAAGAAACTAAGTCCTTTTTTCTTGTGCACGTGTGAAAAACAAGTAAAATAGAAGAAGGGAGAGTTAAATTGTGCATTTAAGATTTTTAGAAAAATTACAAAATTTTGTATAATAAATGCAAACAGATGAAGTTTATATTTGATAAACCCAGTGTCAAGCATATTTTCATTAGAGTAGCGTCTAATGATGATCATTAGATGCAACTTCAAGTTTGATAAACATGCTGTCAAAAACACTTTTCAAAACCTTTTCCAAAAATATCCTCCTTAGACTAGATGTATATGAATAATATGCAATTTAAAAAAAAAAAAGAGTTGAGAGATATTTACACAAGGTATTTTTATACTAGTTTATTTGAAAACTCAAACTACGTTTAGTTCTTGATCAACATGATTATGTTTCACTCGTAGACTAACATTGAAATATACAAAGAAAGTATTATTTGGATCCAACCATTTATGGCTAAACACCATGCATTATTTGGACATAGTCATTCTTGGCTAATCATAGAGTATTATTTAGAATGCAACTATTCTTGGTTAAGACCAAGTATTCTTTGGAACATAGTTACTCCTACCTAAACAATTGAGTATTATTTGTATCCAACTGCTTTTAACTAAACAACTAAGTATTCTCTAGACCTCAATCACTCCTAGTTAAAGTACTTTTTTTACATAAAGGTTGTGATCTAAAAGATCACATGTTTGCCAACTAAAAGAGGGTAATGTCTTAATACATATGCAAGGTGATACACACTCTTTTACAATGCTAACAAACACAATAGTGCTTTTGCTCACACACTGAGGCTAAAAGATCGTTACAGAATATAAGACCTTTAATTATCATGATAGTGTCATTAACCTTTCTTCTTCACGAGATCTTATTTATATTATTGTTAAGAAGAAAAGAGTTGTTGCAGATTCTTTTAGGATTGCTATGAGGTCTTGCACAAGTCTTCTTCTTCATCTTGTGTCTTTACATGTTCAAACTCGTAGGTACATTAAATGTGCTCATGCAACACTAAATGTGTGTGACTTCTTTATGCAACTTTCTAATACATTGCATTGCTTACCAGGCCTAAGTCAGGTAACTTCTTTCCAAAGTTGAGTAAAATGTGGAGGTTGATACGAGTGACTGATTTCATATGACTAACATTTTTCCTTTTAAAAAAAAGTTGTTTACATAGAACATCTTTAAGAGCACTCTTCAAGAGAGCTCGATGTAGCAAGATCCTCTTGTAAGAAATAAAGAGACAAACATTATTTGCAAGCATAAATAAATATTAATAAGTATTTGATATGTACTCTAAAATGCTTCGAGATTATGTGTAGTCATCGTCTGTACAAGGCAAAGCTTATCAGACGAAGTAAGTACACTTTTGTGTCTATCCAAGCAAAAACTTATCAGAAAAAATAAGCATCCTTTCGTCTATCCAAGAAAATGCTTATCAGATGAGAAAGTATGTCTGCATCTGTCCATACAAAAACTTATTGGATAAAGTATACTTATCATTTATCCAAGAAAAAAACTTTTATCTTAGGGAAAAGTCAAATACCCACACTTTTGATTAAGAGATTAAATACAACAAAACATAAAACTTGACCATACATAATTTGTAAGACAAATGTTTCATAAACAAATCATGAAAGACACAATTATTTCATTTGTCAAATGACACAACACTATGCAATCTTACTTTACATTTAATAAGGCATCAATATACTCAGACAATATGTAACACCCCGACTATTATATATATAATAAGATTTCCTTGGAGAGAACCATAATCATGATATAATGTCATATATATAATAAAAGTATGTCAACATTTTAATCCTTTTAAATTATTCAAAAACTTATAAGTTTACAATAATAAAAGTTCTACATCAGAATAAATAACTATCTATCTTATATATTCTAAGATATTAGAGCTAAAATCTCCATGAGTCAACATTCCCGAGATATCTCTCAAAATTTTTACTGAATAACTCTTTATTGAACAAGTTCTACTTCTATCTGTACAACAGGTACATATGAAGAAAAAACATGGAAATGAGTGAGGTCTTTTATAAGCCTTAAACATAAATCTTAATAAACTTAACAAACAATACAAACATGGGGCCCTATGACTTAACTTGTAATCACAAACAATGAGAGTCTATGACTTGACCTAGAACCACAAGAATTAATCTCACTTTATTAGACCTATGGATCCATATTCCATTATTGATAATCCCCTCTGAACATCAAAAGTTATTTGGGAAGTGATTAGGTAGTTGAGTATTTCTCATAAAAAAACATTGGTACAATCATAATTATTTTTCTTAAGAATTCTGGTCATCTTTCAATAAATGAGATATATATTGACTACCTAACTTTGACAATGTTGAGCAAGTATAATACCAAGTTCGGTTTGTGAAATATCCTAGTCTAAGGTACTATTATGAACTATCTAAATGTTCACTTACTTGAAATACTTACTTAGATTTGACACAGTCCTAGTCTTTCATCCCGTAATGTACTATACTGTAACTTTTCAAATACAGATACTCATATTATAACTTGGTCTCAACACTTTAAAACCTATGACTCTTTCATAACAAACATATCCTTGACATTTTCAAGAATCACATGACATAATGACCATTAGAATATGACATATTTATTTTAATTAATAATTTCTACACATTATTCAAATAGATACCACAAGTAAAATAATAATAAAACATATAAGTAATTTTTTTTAATCCAGATTCATAAAAAAATACTTATTTTTACTTTATATGTATTTCTTTTAAATATATATCAAAAGTGATATTTAAATTACTACAAAATAAAATAAAATAAAAAAGGATTAAATCAAGAACTTTAAATAAATGTAATTTGAGAAATGGGACCAATACGTAACGAGACATAAAATAAAATAAATAAGTTCAGAGTGTAACCAAAGATAAAGTAAATAAGACCAGTGCGTAACTCAAGATAAAATAAGTAAATAATTATGATCGATGTATAACTGGATATAAAATAATAAAAATAAATAGGACTAGTGCATAACTAGAGATAAAAAAAGTAAAATAAATAGGACCATTATGTAATTGGAGATAAAATAAACAAAATCAATGCGTAATTAGAGATAAAATGAGTAAAACAAATAGGAAAACAAAGAGAGTAAGATCATATATAGTTCAAAATAAATAAAAAGATTAAGAAAACACATATAAGTTTATTGATATTATCATAAAAAGAGCTTAACACATTACCTTTGATTGAAGAGACACGATAAAGATAGAGTTATAAGTACTTCTAGAATTTCTCTTACTCAAAATCTCTTTTCTCTCTCTCTCTTTCTTCTAATACTCTCTTCTCTTTATCTCTCTTCCTTCTCTCTCATCTCTCACTCTTCCTCCTCTCTCCTTTCTTTTCCTTCTCTGTCCGCCCTCTCTCTTTCTATTCTCTTCTTCTATTACCCCACATTCACCCCACCCCTATTTATACTACTTTTCTTATCTTCTTACATTCAATGCAATGAATTTTTTCTCTCCTTACCTTATCTCTTGAAAGAGATAAGGCTTATCTAATCTTCTTCCTTTTTTTATTTTTATTTTTTATTTCTTATTTAAAATAATGATTACATTTATTAAATGTAATCTTATTGTCTTGTCTTCTTCTTTTTTTTTTTTTTTTTCTTTCTTATCATTAGAAGTTTCTATATATTTTTTAATGATTAATTAATTATTTTTTAAATTAAATATTATATTTTTCAATTATTTTTTATTAATATTATTATTTTCTTTTTAAATAATTATACATAATATATTTTACAATATTCATAATTAATATATATTTAATTATTATTAATATTATTTATATTGTTATTTATTTTTTATAAATATTTTAATTTTATTTAGTCAGAATGATATTTAGAAACTACTTGATTTGTTTTTCAACGTTCATATTTTATCTAGAATACAAAATACTTTTAAAGTGAGAATTTAATAACTTGAATTAAAGATAAAATAATTAATATATTCATTTAAAAGTAGTGATGTTGCATAATATGCTTATAGTTTAAGCTAACCCTCGTACTTTTTGAATATTTATATGTTTATCCTATGTTGTAAGAAATATATATTGCTTTCTTCTGTCAAAGAGATCTATTCAAGCACAATTCACATAAAATAATCTCTTGGATAAATATCTTCAACAACAACCTGACAAAAGTGTTATTCAACCCTGACCCATTTAACTGCCTAATACAATATGCACTTTTACCATATTTTAGTGCAAAAGGCTATGCTACCTAGGGAGATAAGTACTACCAACTATAATGGATGTTGTATAAAACATTTAAAACTGTATAGAGAACATTTAATGCATAGTCCATCATCAAGATCATTAGACGCAAAAAGAACATTCAAAGGAGTTGAAGTTGCTCAACATTCACAAACAGATTTGCAATAACTATATATATTCTTCAAATTTTTATATACAGTTACCTTTCAAGAAAATGAATGTGAGAGAGGATGTTGTACTATGCTGAAACACTGTCCATATTTTTGTGCCTCAAAAGCCTTATAAAGAAAACTATGAATGTTCATCTAACAAACTAGGAAAGTGTTCTTAAACCTAATAATCATCAATAAACACATTCCTAGGCTAAACCAAATGACCTGTTGATCATACCTCACACGATGTTTTATGTTAGCCAGGAGTGTTAGTTGACAAAGAATACTTGGTGAGCTAGGAGTGACTTATTAAAAGTGTACTCATACGGGGTTAGCCCAAAGTGGTTGCAATCCGAAAGAATGTTTAGTTTAGTCAATAGTGATTAAGTGTGAACGAATACTCTTTGAGGTAGAATTGTCTTGTTGAAAGAATACTTTTGTTGAGTTAGGAGTGACTTGTTCAAAAAATACTTAAGGGGTTAGCCAGGAGTGGCTACGAGCCTAAAGAATACCCAAGGGATTAGTTAAAAGTGGCTACAATCCCAAATAATATTCAAGGAATTAACCAGGAGTGACTATGATCCCAAATAATATTCAATTCTTTTTCACAAAATTAATCTGCTTAGTAAAACTAATCTGTTAATTGAGAACTAGATGTAGTCTACTTAGTTAGACGAACAAGTATCAAATATAGTGTGTATTTTTTTTTATTTCTCTCTCTTTTTATCCTTTTACTTTGCATACTGTTATCGTATTTACTAATTAAAGAGGGAGAATAACTACTAAAACCAAGTTTGAAAAACAACTTATTGAAGTACATGTGTTAGAAGTTTCAAGGTGCATCTAATACATTTTACCAAATGAAATCTATTTTAAAGATGAGCCATGAACAAATTGCTTAGTATATAAAATTATCATTTGAATGATCATCATCAAACAAAACTTACTAACATGCCTTCTTTCATTTTGGAGGATTTGGATACTCTATCAAGGATAGGTTTGCAGAAAAGAGAAGCAAGGAACCTATTTTTTACTACATGTTATTTTTAGAATCATGCGTTTGTATGACATTTGCTACCAAAGTTGCTAACAAATGAACACGGTAGTGAATAGAACTCCTCCACTCTTACCATATGCACATAGCAAATGAAGTGGAAACTACTCTTTCTAGGCTTTCCAAGCACATATATGAAGGAAACACAATGTTTGCCCTAATAAAGGTGTGAACCTCTACGTCGTCCTCAACATTTCCACCTTCACAAAAAATCTTCCTTTCACCTAACCAATCCTATCAAAAACTTTGTTTGAGGAAACCCTAGTCAAAAACTTACCCACAAACGAAAGCTAGAGGTTTAGTGCAAAATGCTAACTCCTCTTCTCAAACCAAAACTTAAAAAAGAAACCCAAGTGTATCCCTTTTGAGCCCACGTTAGACAAAGAAGACCTAATGGTCATTAATTCCTTGATTTAATCTACGAAAGAAGCTACCAAGGCACAAGGTGATGTAGACATTGAACATATGCAACTGAAAGCAACTTTGAGGTTTAGTCTTGTAGATGCAACTAAACAAATTTTACAAAGCCACCTTAAATATTCCAAACCTACACTCGACAGTGGCAATGTACTCTCTCATGCCTTGGAACTTTCTTGGATTCTTTATTTGTTGATCCTCTAGAGAACATGGACGCCCTCCGTACTCGAGCCTCAAAGTACACTAGTATTAAAGAAAATGCAAAAGCTAGAAAGAGGAAGGCACCCTCAAATCAAGTACCTTTGGCCAATCAACCCACAAGAAGAAAATGCTTAGGAAAATTTGAAGCCTAGACACCTCTCAACGCTAGTAAGGATTCTATCCTTCAAGAAGCTTGCAATCTTGAACTGGTTCTATTGCCACCCCTAGGTTCCTCTCCCCCCATATGCAGATCCAACCAAACGATGTAACTATAATCAAAATTATGGTCACACCACTGAAGATTACCACATAGCGCGAGATCTCATTGAAGAACTAATCCGTGTTGGTGTCATGAGGCATTTTTTTCAAAATGTTTAGTCTGATTGAAGACGAGTACGTGGCGATCAAGGTTGGGGGGAGGGGGTAGGCGGGCGAGGACGAGGTTTTTGCGGCAGAGGGAGAGGTCGATCAGCATAAGTCGTGACATCGAAATAAAACAATGAAAGGGAGCAACCTCAACAAGATCCTAATGAGCCGAGAGGGGTTTATCGACATTATCGCTGGAGGAGGAAGCTCAAGCTTGGTAAGGAAGAGACATCTTAGAAGTGTCAACTCGGTTCATTTCATGTTGCCTTGTTCCCAGGCCACAATTTTCTTTTTTGACTAGGATTACCCTATACTTGATCGTGATCAGGACGGCCCAATGGTTGTCACCTCCACTATAACGACTTGGAGAGTTCAAAAGGTCTTAATTGATCAGGGAAGCTCTGCTGACGTTGTATTCTGGTCAACTTTCCTAAGGCTACAACTACCACCAACATTCATCAAGTCATATCTTGAACCACTATTGGGATTTGTTGGCGAACGTGTGCGCACCATAGGTTACGTAGATCTGTTGACTACCTTCGGCATAGGTAGCTTATACCGTGTGGTACATTTTGGTGGAAGTAGATACATCGTATAACATCATCATTGAGTGAAAAACATTGAACAACTTGGAGCTATCGTGTCCATACCACACATGGCCATGAAGTTCCCAACCGAGAATGGAGCAATTATAACAATGAAAGTTGATCATAAGGAAACTCAACAGTGTTATGTCCAAAGTATAAAGGTATCCCCGTACTTCTTGGTCCAGGGCACCACCAGGGAGACTACTACTCATACAGATCTACAACTAGATTGGCTAGAAGAATGCCAATGTGGAGACAGGAGAGCATGAATAAGAGGTAAACCTTGACCCCACGACAGAAGCGAAAGAGGGTTAGCCTACTTTTGATGAGCCCTTGATGTTAGTTAAACTCGGTCCACTAACCCTCAGAATACGAGGATGGGCAATATCATAAATCGACTATTGAAGAAGGAGATTGACATGTCCTAATCATGAATGCACCTATTCCCTTGGAGTCTCGCTGACATGTCAGAGATAGACCTTGATTTCATGTACCACAAGCTAGCTATTCTCCCTCAAGCTAAACTAGTGACCCATAGGAAGAGAAAATTGGGTGAGGAGCGAACATAAGCGATAATTCATGAAGTTAGTCAATTAGCCTTTGCTGGTTTTATCTGAGGAGTAGTATAAACTACTTGGTTGGCAAATGGGTCTGATGCTTTGCTGGTTTTGCATCTTCTCTCTCACTTGCTCCTCACACGCACAAACGCACTCTCCCTGTTTTATGACTTTGATCCTTTGCTTAATTTGAACGATTCCGTGTGTTTGGTTGCTTTTGTGCGATGATTTTGCTTGATTTTTCGGCTTTTATTTGTTTTTTTAATGGTTGACTTTTTTTCTGGCTTTGATGGAAGTCATTGACTATTTTATGTAATGTAATGTTTCTTTTATGGCGTATATATGCATTTACATATTGTTTTAAAGATGCGTTTAGGATTGCGTGTGTGTGTTTTTGTCGGTGTTTCTTCCACGTGAATTTCAATTTGGTGAATACCGGAATTCTTATACATATTGCTCAATTCATGGCAGATTTTGCTCCCTACCATTGTACTGTTGCTGTTAGTAGCTGTAAGGACAACAGAGGATACACAAATTCATCCTGCTCAACCGTGAGTGTTTTTGTTCATTGCTCAGTGTTACCGTTTGACTGTGTTTTAATTATTTCTCTGTCCTGTATTGTATGGAGAACTGTAGAAGGTTTTACTTTTTTTTTTTTCTCATAAGAATTTTTAATTTATTTTTGAATACTCGTGTATTTAGAAAATAAAAGTGAATGGAAATAAC
>Ga0209489_105212_pt1 | contig 22944 bp, 11 predicted proteins | sample SiratrowhiteBW_FD_187527 | JGI IMG/M metagenome (GOLD analysis project Ga0209489, IMG submission 187527) | Root nodule microbial communities of legume samples collected from California, USA - Siratro white BW (SPAdes) (version 2) | ecosystem: Host-associated > Plants > Roots > Nodule | place...
TTTAATGTCAATACTTACCTAGATTGAATAATTAGTTTATTATTATGTCCTAAGTTAATTCAATTTTTTTATGTTTAGATCTTTAAGTAATGTAGTTCATTATTATGTCCTAAGTTAATTCAATATATATATATATATATATATATATATATATATATATATATATATTCAATGTCAATACTCACGTAGATTGAATAATGTAATTCATTATTATGTCCTAAGTTAATTCAATTTTTTTATGTTTAGATCTTTAAACTTCCTTTTATGTTATTATAATTAGTTTCAGTTAGATGATTGCTAAAAATAAAAAAAATATTTTAAACTGACGTAATTAGATTATTATTAAATGAGTAATTAATTATATTATTTTATCAGTTGCTTATAATTTTATTGAAGGAAGGGTGAATTAAGTTTTTGAATGTGTCTTATGTTATCAACTTTAATCCTTGAAATGATTTAGTCTATGAATATGTAAAAGGTGTGAATTGGTTGTATAGTTTGTTAAGTATATTGGTTATGGTTTATAAAGATGTTAGAATGAGTGTCCTCCTATTAAAGTTAACATGAAAAACTCTTAAAATGAGTTACGTTAATACTATAATATATAGGGCATCAAATAAATGAGTATTTTTTTCAATACTTATTTTTTAAAATAACTTGTCAAAATTAAAAATAGTATTATTTTACTAAAATATACATGTCTTGTTATGTATATGAAATTACATTGTCTAAATATTAAAATTAATTTTATTATTGTTACTTAAATTTTAAAAATATTATGTTGTTTTAATATTTCGTTTCTTAGTATCAATTAATTCCTCTACTTAAATTTACACTTTGGATGAAAAAAGTAAATGGGTTATACACTATAAAGCATGAAAAAATGTGACATGTGTATAAATATTTAGACATAAAGTGTGCACCCAAAAAGCACATATATCGAGACATAATATAAAGCATGCGGTGCCATCCGTAATCCTAAGTGGAGCATTCATGTTGACATATTTATTACTTTAAAGTCAAATTGGTCTTTAAAATTAATAATAAAATTAAAGTATTCATGTTATGATTATTTTTTGTGAAATTTTTTAAAACTTTTATAATACTTGAGTAGAATACATATGTTTACTATTCTTAATTCCTAATAATGATGTATAAAGTGTAAATATTTAAAATTAGGTCATATTTATTTTTATGAATTTAATATTAAAATATCAACCTTTTAATATATATATATATATATATATATATATATATATATATATATATATATATATATATATATTGGGTAGTATAATTGAAATTATCCTATCGAATTTAATAAATTTAAATTGATTAATCCAAATAAAAAATTAAAAATATGAAAAAAATAAATGAATAGGATTTCATAAATTTTAAATTTCTTGAAATTTTTAGAATTTTCAATGAGCATTAACCTTGCTAATTAAATTAATCTCGTGACAGTGATACGTATAATATATTAACCTTGTAACGGTGATATGTATAATATATTCCTAATAAGAAATAATATTTTAGGATGTTTTTTTACATAATAAATATGAATTTGTCAAAAACAGAGTAGTCACTATAGGTTTTTTTTTTTAATTAAAAGATAATATTTGTTATGGTTTTACCGTTTTAGTACCGTTAAAAATTTAGTGAAAAGTGATTAATATGGAAACTTGTCAAAGTTTGATGTAGACCATCGAAATGAAATTCTTATTTTATGAAATTGAAATGATATTGTACTCAAAATTTTGTACAAAAAGATTACTTCAAAAGATACCAAAACATTGATTATAAATTTATTAGCCAGTGTGAGTGAAGTCAGATATTTAGGGATTAAATAAGAACTTTCACATATCTCATAGTGTGGGTTAAAACCCTTTTTATACCACTTTCTCTACTTGATGGATAATCAAACATCTAGCAACTAATTAAGTAGCTGCAATTGAATATAACTATTTGTTGTTTAGGTCTATGTACTGATTTTATGGCTGATTCCTTGCTAATAGTTCCAACATGTTATTAGCACCAACCAGAGAGTATTGTTATATGTACATTCATTCGTTCATAAATCAAACATTGTCATATGTTTCTCATAAGGTTGTGTGTGAATATGTAAAATGGAATTGCATTGCCTATTGAATTGATTGGATTTGATTTGGTTGAATAAATTAATGAGATGTGTGATGCAGTATATGAGGTGTTCGAAAGAATGACATATTATGGGATATCATCAAACTTGGTTCTGTATCTGACAAGGAAGCTTCACCAAGGCACTGTTACTGCTTCTAATAGTGTCAACAATTGGGTTGGCACTTACTATATAATTCCTTTATTAGGTGCCTATGTTGCTGATGCTAATCTTGGCCGCTATTGGACTTTTGTCATTGGCTCTGTTATCTATCTAGTGGTATGTCTTTCTACACACTCTAATTCACTCATAACATTGGTAAGGAATAAGGATATGTGAATGATTATCAAGTTCAAAGCAATCCTGCCATGATCTTTGTGAAATGAAGTTGTTGTATGTCCAAATCTTTGTGCATATTACACCAACATATCATAAGAAATATCAATGTTTAGGTTTATCTTCCTTATAGCTTTTCATGGTAGTGTTTAGGTATTTTACATTAGCTTAGCTTTTGCTACCTATCAACTGTTATGCTAAATTGTTAAATCTTTTGGATGGGTTGAAAAATGAATGTGTATTGGCATTGGCAGGGTATGTGTCTGCTTACACTATCCGTTTCCCTTCCAAGCTTAAAGCCTCCTGAGTGCCATGAAATGGATGTGACAAAATGCAAGAAGGCCACCACACTACAGTTGGCTGTGTTCTATGGTGCACTATACATCTTAGCAGTGGGAGGTGGTGGAACCAAGCCCAACATCTCCACCATTGGTGCTGACCAATTTGATGATTTTGACCCCAAAGAGAAGGCACGTAAGCTCTCATTCTTCAACTGGTGGTTTTGCAGCATCTTCATTGCGACCCTTTTTTCATTCACGGTTCTAGTGTACATACAAGACAATGTGGGGTGGGCTCTTGGTTATGGTATTCCAACCATTGGGCTTGCTATAGCATTCTTCACATTCCTGGCAGGCACACCTTTCTATAGACACAGATTGGCCTCAGGGAGTTCCTTCACTAGAATTGCCAGGGTTATAGTGGCTGCTTTGAGAAAAAGGAATGTAACTGTTCCTATTGACTCCAGAGAACTACATGAGCTTGATGTGGAAGAGTATACAAATAAAGGGAAATTCAGGATTAAGTCCACTCCTACATTGAGGTACTAAGATCAGTCTGATTCTCTTCTGATAATTTTTGTTTTAAAAACTTTCCTTTCAAACTACTTGACAATAATTTCTCATCCAAAATCTATTAAATTTTGAAAATAGTTTCTAAAATAAGTGTTTTAAAAACCAAAGAACAGAAGGAGTTAGGAGATGTTTTCTCATCATGTTCTATTCTCTTTAAACTTTGTTCAAGGGACAAACTTTCAGCAAACAAAAAATGTGCTTAGAGGAAAAAATACTTTCAAATGTACTTAGGGTCCAACAGTTTAGAAAATATAAAATTCTAGCCTATTTTCTCATTCATCTGATGTGTGATCTTTTTACAATGAAATGTTATGTTCACGAGTACAAGCATGCAGGTTCCTCAACAAGGCTTGTGTCAGAACTTGTTCAAGTACTAGTGAATGGATGCTGTGCACAGTTACTCAAGTAGAGGAAACAAAACAAATCCTGAGGATGATCCCCATCTGGATTGCTACATTTATACCAAGCACAATGCTTACTCAGACAAACACCCTTTTTGTAAAGCAAGGAGTTACTCTTGATAGACACATTGGCAGATTCAACATTCCCCCTGCAAGTTTGATTGCATTCACATCTTTCACCATGCTTGTCTGTGTTGTACTCTATGACCGTGTCTTTGTTAAGATCATGAAGAGATTGACTAACAACCCCCGAGGGATCACACTTCTTCAAAGAATGGGCACAGGAATCATGATCCACATAGTGACTATGATAGTAGCGTCTTTGACTGAAAGATATAGACTTAAAGTGGCCAAGGAACACGGGTTAGTTCAAAATGGAGGACAAGTTCCTTTGAGCATACTCATTTTGGCTCCTCAATTCGTGCTAATGGGATTAGGTGAAGCCTTCTTAGAGGTTTCAAAAATAGAGTTCTTCTATGACCAAGCCCCAGAAAGCATGAAGAGCCTTGGCACTTCATTTTCCCTTACTAGTGTAGGCATTGGGAGTTTCATCAGCACTTTTCTTCTCTCCACAGTTTCACACATCACTCAGAAAAATGGCCACAAAGGATGGATTTTGAACAACCTGAATGCTTCTCGTATTGATTACTACTACGCATTTTTCGTGGTTCTAACCTTTCTCAATTTCATCTTCTTCATGTTTGCTGCAAAGTACTTCGTGTATAGAGCTGAAATTTCAGATTCTATTGATGTGCTTGCACAAGAACTGAAGGAGAAGAGATGAAATGTGTCAAACCAAGGGCTCCAAGTGATTAGTTGATTCAACATCGATATATGGACAGCTTAGTATTGTGAACACCTATTTAACAATTTCAATATCTCTTTATCTCTATTTTTTTTTCTATCATCAGTTACATCTATCACTTCTCTCCAATTTTATCTGTCTCTTGGTGTAGATGAGATTTGGAGTGTTCACAAAATATTTCTCAGTTCATTGGAGATTGGAAAGTGGAAGAAAGGGCATAGTAACAGCTCAAGTGTCCGAATAAAGAACTTAGGAATGGTTTAGTATTTGTAAGCTCATTAAGGTGTTTAGTGTGTCACCAATTTGCTTTTCCCTCTTTTCACAATTGGACAGATATCACATTGCATATTTTGACAGAAAACATGATTGGCGAAAGGAATATGATTTAATATATCTGAGCAAGCACAAGGTAACATGTATGCTTTTTAAAGAAAATGAAAGATGAATTTGGTACAAAAAGTTTGGACATGAATCTTTTTATCTTTAACTACTGTGTAAGAGTTTAGTACTCTCCATCAGCTCCATCTAAGAAAAACAATTAACTCAGTGGTGCAAGTTGCTTTAGGACTAAATTATAGTAGGCACTAGATTAGAATAAAATCTGGTTTATGTAATTAAACAATTATGGTTCAGAGAGAATGACAAAAGTTAACTAGGTAATATTAGAAGATGAAAGGAAAAAACTACAAAGAAAACTTAAAAAATATGAGTAATTACCAATGCTTTTCAGTACTTACTCCTACTTTAGTTTTCTACGAATTGTCTAACAATTCAGCATAGCTCCAAGTATGCCTAAACAGGATCTACTAATCACTAAGAAATTCAAAGATCTTTCAAATAAAATTATTATTCTAAGTAGAATGTAAGAATTTTAAAAATGTTTGAAGAAAAATTTACACTATTAGGGAAGGCAGATCATAACGTTAACCTTTTTCCCCCCATAAGTTAGCTTTTTTTTGTTTCTATATTTTTGGATATACGTGATTGGCGGCAAATTCAAGCTTGGCATAGTTTTTCAGTTTTTAACATAATTTTATATATTAACATGCACATAAATAGTTCATTTCATTATTTTCACTCACAGTTCTTCCAATTTCTTTTTTCCTCTTTCATTTCTCGTCTCTCGAAGTTTTTTCTTAAACCAATTTTACTTACTCTCAATTATATGTTTGGTTTAACTTAATAGAACAAAATCAAAGTCAATTTAATATTGTCATTTTTTAAATTGTTTACATCATTTAAACAAAATTTAATTTAGTTAATTATTTCTTGGTATTTTAATTTTGTACTATTAAAAAAATATTTGGCAAAATGCTAGTACAAATAATTTTCCTAAATTTTATATTTTATTTATTCTATAATAAAATGATCATAACAATTAAATTATCGATGAAGTGTAAAAATGTAAATTCTTTTCTAAATGCACAATTTTTTTCATCATAATTTGTCAAAAGTTGTGCCTGTTTTACAATCTAAACGTTTAAAGTAACGTGGAGCAATTGTTTTGCCTTAACAGCACGTATTGCCGAGACGTACAAAATGACGGCCACACAGTATAATGGGGAAAAAATGATCACAGACACGATGAAGAATAGTTAGTAATATGCTATGAGAACAAAGAACACCAAATATAGGTAGAGTTTTGGCTGCTGTTAGAATAAAGAGTAGCAAAATCAAAATACAGCAAATTGGAAGAAGTATTTCATAGAAGGCAAATATGTCTCTAGCATGTAAAAGAAATAAGGAAATGACCTTGGTGCCGGGATTATAATTCTGGCAGAAAATTATCAAAGTATACATGGACATGCTTTAGTCCATGCATATGGATCAACAGACTTCATACAAGCAAGTTGAGAATGGTTGTTAAACAACGACATGTTCTTCTAAAAAGGTTAATCCAAATGAATAATTCAATCAAAGATTAAAGTTAAGGTTTTCCAGTGGACATGATACCTCATGATTCACTGATAACATGCGTAACCATGAATTGTTTCTCAAAATTAATACAGTATACAGATTTTATTAACAAATTACAGGAAAATGTGTCAAATGACAAGCAGGTACACAGTTTAAACTCTCCCAAATGGTTTCCCAGGTATGGTCCAGCCAATAATTGCTACAGCATAAAAAAAGAAAATAGAAGTAGCGATAAGGCTACAGTAACCTGAGCCACCTATCTTTCCAAAATGACTGGTACTGTCTTATTCTGATTCTTGCTATCCACCAGACAGTCATACCCCTACATATAATACAGTTCATATGTAAAGCGTTAATGCTGACATTTGAGTATAAATTTTCTTTCATATTTTTTATATAAGATGGAACCCATCAGTAGCAATATCGTTGCAAAAGACGTTTGTCAACATTTATAAAATAAAGATATGAACCTAGCATTGTTTTCAGGTTAACCTTGCAAGTCAAAAGCATCTCAATCTCACATGAAAAAAACTAACTATACAACATTAATAGTATAAAAAAAAAAAGAATAAAAAAGGAACTATATTAAACTCTGCCGCAGACAGAAATTATAATGAGATTACTGGTCTCTGACAAAAATGTGTGAAGTGATAAAGTAAAGGTTCATGTACTCTACATACGAAGTGTGCTAAGTTTAGAAATGACTTAATACAAATTAAGCGTAGACAAACCTTTGCTTTCTAACTTTATATTTTCTTATGAGGCAAATCCATCGTAATGTCATCCTCGTATCTTCAAATAACTTTGAATATTCAAATTCATATTGCTAATAAAGCATACTACACAAACATAATTCTTTTAGCAAAATATTTCAATGAGGAACTAAATGTTGCATAAATCAAACCTAATCTTAGAAAGTGAATTTTAAACATAAATCAACCTCATAAATCAGTTTATAAGGTAAGGTTTACACTTATTTATATACTATAATTTTGCTATATCTCAAGTTAATATGGGATTTTCACCACACTCCCTCTAACTGAAGACTAGACATCTTAAACATGAGACTAGATATTTGCGAGTGATTTGATAGCAGTACAATAACAAGTAGAAAACAAGCTACTTATTAGTGGAAAACAACTATGAATAGACCTACTAGAGATAGTTCCCCATTCTCTACGACTTTCAATTTCACCATCAAGATGGTGATTAATTTTTAACATCTTTCTTATTGATTTGAGGATTTCATAATATTGGATGACAATTTCTAAAATCGCTCTGTTATCAGGTTTGAAAGTTTATCCATAATTTTCATTTCATCTTCTAAAGTCACTAAGATTTATCAAAATCTCGCATAAGCCTGCTTACACTAAAATGAAAGTATCCAACAGATTTATCTCAAGGGAGGGAAATGCAATTTATTAAGAATAAGAAGTTCAGGTCACAACTTTCTACATGTAAAAACTTTTGCTTTTATCAAAATATGTGAACCAAAAAATCTGCTTTCCAGACACTAGAACTTTCTATAAGCTAGTTAAATTAACAAGAAACATCCTTAAAATAAGTTTCAACAATACCTAGATGTTCAGCATTTATCACTTTGTAGGAATAACATACTACTAAAGTTCAACTCTCAGACACCTTATTATGCATTTAAGTTCATACTAGCTCTGAATAGTCATGTGATGCGTCTTTAGGCAGTTGTTTAGGATATTATGTATCTGAATCATTTGTTGGTGTACTACTTGTGTCTTTGGGCGGTGTTACTATATATATACAGGCATAACAGTTTCTGCATTCAGAAGGTAATGGGTAGGGAGAATGTTTGAAAGAGAAAATGCCTGTGTTGGGGGTTAGACTACTGTATTGTTTATTGAGAGAGGTTATTCTCTGTGAGGGACTTTGTCCTGTGTTCCTCCTTTGTAGTGTGATCTGATCTCTGTTCTAACGTTTTTTGTTTTTCAGTTTTAATCCAGAAAATATATAAAGAGAAAGAACTATCTGGTTTGTATATGCAATTCTCTTGGGTCTAATCATGCCTCTCCAAACATCTAGTTGTTCACCATATAAATTTGAGAGTAAATATATTTTTTCATCTATTTACCCGTGTGTTTATCTAGCATTTTCAAACTTGATCAAACATAAAATATGGAGAAGTCTGATAAAGAGATGTTTCTTTAAACGATTAAAAGGGTAAAATAAGGGTAACTACGTTAAGAAACAACCTTAGTAATAGCCTAACCAGTGGCTTGCAGCAGCTCCCTTTCAGCATTCTCTCTAATCCTTCTCTCAAGCTCAGGCCTGAAATGCCTGATAAGACCCTGCACTGGCCATGCAGCAGCATCACCCAAGGCACAAATTGTATGACCTTCAATTTGTTTAGTTAACTCCTGAAGCATATCAATTTCTTCTAGCTTGGCATTCCCAACTTTCATTCTTTCCATGATAGTCCAAAGCCAGCCAGTTCCCTCCCTGCATGGTGTGCACTGCCCACAGCTTTCATGCTTGTAGAAGTAAGAAAGCCTTGCAATAGCATCCACAACATCAGTAGATTTATCCATCACAATTACAGCTGCAGTTCCCAACCCAGACTGGACAGCCTTTAATGCATCATAATCCATCAACACATCATCACATATACTCTTTGGAATCAGAGGAACAGACGATCCTCCTGGAATCACAGCAAGTAAATTATCCCATCCTCCTCTGACACCTCCACAGTGCCTCTCTATCAACTCCTTCAATGGAATACTCATTTCCTCTTCAACGGTGCAAGGCTTGTTCACATGCCCTGACACACAATACAGCTTTGTCCCAGCATTGTTCTTCCTACCAAAACTTGCAAACCATTCAGGCCCACGCCTTAGAATGGTTGGAGAAACAGCCACAGTCTCCACATTAGTAACAGTGGTGGGACAACCATACAAACCAGCATTGGCTGGGAAAGGTGGCTTCAATCTTGGCTTACCTTGTTTCCCTTCAAGACTCTCCAAGAGGGCTGTTTCCTCACCACAAATATAAGCTCCAGCACCATAGTGGATATGAACATCAAAATCATAGCCTGAGCCACAAGCATTCTTACCCAATAAACCAGCTGCATAAGCCTCTTGCCTAGCCTTTTCAAGATTCTTACGTTCATTCACGTATTCACCCCTGATATAGATGTAAGCAGCAGTAGCCCTCATTCCCACTCCAGCAATCAAGCAACCTTCTAACAGCTTATGTGGGTCATGCCGCATGATTTCCCTGTCTTTGCAAGTTCCAGGTTCACTTTCATCGGCATTGACCACAAGATAGGAAGGGCGGCCATCAGATACTTTGGGCATGAATGACCATTTCAGGCCCGAAGGGAAACCAGCACCACCACGTCCACGGAGGCCAGACTTCTTCATTTCATTCACAATCCAATCAGTACCCTTGATTACCAGATCTTTAGTTCGATACCAATCACCACGTTTCATGGCACCTTTCAGAAAAGGGTCATGTAGCCCATATAAGTTGGTAAATATCCTGTCCTCATCCTTAAGGCCACCAAAATGGGTTTTTTCTGGCGGTGGAGGTGGTGGTGGCGGCTGTGGTGAAGTACCAGTAGAAGCACCCTGCGTGCTAAATAGTCTTAAACCAAGACCCAATTTCTCACTAGGATGTTGAACCAAGGCTGTCCTTTGAGAAAGAAATCTCCTCATGGTTGTCTTACCTGACACTAATTCCAAGTTTTAGAAAAAAAGATTTTGGGTTAATCAAATAGTCCACAACTATACATCATCAAATAAAGTTGACTATTGACTATGGGACTAGCCAAATAACATGAACGTGAACACATATGAATCAAAACACAAGAGCAGGATTTCATATATGTTAATTACAATTACACATAATCAAACCCTATTCAGCGCAATCAAATCAAACAATACAAACAAGGACAAAAGTTAGATGCAGTTTCATAAGTACTTATCAGAATTGGTGTTTTACCTCGATAAGCTATGTTCACCTTTAACGCAAACCTTAATTACTAACACTATCCAGATAAAACTATTGAAGAGAAAAATGCCGAAAACACCTAAGGAACTGTATCAAAGTTTTTTTCCTAAACAAAACACATATTAAAGAAATAAAAAACAACCCACGAAGAAAAATTCAATTTTTCTCTCAACATAAAATCCGCACAATAATCTCACACACAAAAAAAAAAAAAAAAAAAAAAAACATCGTTTTTGGGGAAATTGTGGAAGCCCATGAACGAAAAACAAACGTGATGGGTCTCGTGCATCTCCAAAGTCTGGGAAGAACAAAAAAATGTCAGATTGCAATGCGCGCAAATCGTAACCACGAAATGTTTTGAAGGTGCAATCTGACGCAAAGAAAACTAGGGCACAGATTTGAGAAGCTTCAACATTATTGGATTTTGGAAGAAGAGGAATGAGAAACACGTTGTAAAACGTACCAGTGGCGATGCTGTGGATTGATCACTGGGATCTGATGAGTGTTCCAATTCGAACACTTTCTTCTGCTGGTTGTGATTTGGGTTTGATTTCTGCGAGGTTTGTTTGTTCTATGTTTTTTTTTTTTTCTTTCTTTTTTCTTTTTTTTTTTTTTTTGTTTTTTTTTTTTTTTTTTTTTTTTTTTTCTTTCTTTTTTCTTTTTTTTTTTGTTTTGGGTTAGATTCTGGGCTTTTATTTAGCCACGTTGCATGGTTTATAAAAGAGGTTTTATTTGGTGAAAGAAGAATATATGAGAAAATTAGAGAAATTTCAAGGGATAAAATTCAGGAGTGTACTTTAAAAATAGATTTATTTATAATTGTTTATTATATACATATTTAAAGAGTGAAATTCTTCAAATTTTAAAAAAATTGTAAATGAATTTTATTTTACAAAGTGTATCCTCAAATTATTATTTTTTTATTTGACTGTTGTATAAAATTTGATTACTATATTTTTTTATTATTCTGTTGATATTACATAGTGGTTAATTTATATTGATCAACATAATGTTAGAACAGTTAAAAAGGACTCCAAAATAAGTTATAAAATAGATTTAGTTCCAAAGTTCAATATTGTAATTGGAGGATCACAGAGCTAGCTTTCAAAAACAGTAGAAAATTGGAATAGACGCTACAACATAATAAATTATAATAACAAGGAACTTAATTAAAATGTATCAATATCAATATAAATCTATATAAAGGGATCTGTAACCTTTTTATGTTGATTTTTAATTGGATAATTTTTTTTAAAAAAAAAAAAAGGATAGTTTTTTATTTTAATTAGATATTTTTTTTAATAAATAAAAAAATATTTGAAAAACATTTTTAACTATATTTAATGTCATCTTTTAATTAGAAATTTTTTAATAAATAAAAAAATATTTATTAAATAAATAATTAAACAATTTTTCTCAACTAAAAAATAACCATATAATTCCTCTACTTAAAAACAATTACTACATACATTTTTATATCAATTTTACAAAATTATATGTACTTTTAAAATTTGTATTATTTTAATGTTTTTAATATCAGTTTTAAAAAATTATATATATTTTTCAAATGAAGAATTTTAATAAAATAAGAATACAAATACATATTTGTATACATTTTTGCAAGTTAATATAAAAAAAATCATAATTTCTTACAATTCATATTTAAATTTATTAACAGCCATAATTCAAAATTAATAAGAAAATGATACAAGATGTGTGTCACCCCTTATTATCGTCACCATTTATATGTACTGTGTAACTAAAAAGAAAATATTTAGATTGTGAAATTTAAAAGACACTTCCAAATTATTTTTATGAAAAAATGATTTCTTAATTATACAATTTAAAAGTTTTTTTATGAAAAAAAAATAACTTTCAAAATCTAGAAGTTAAAAATAATTTAGATTTTGTAATTCATCTTTCATTCAAAACAAAAGATACTTCTAGATTTCAAAATCTAAAAATCATCTTTTCAAGGATAAAATGAAAAGTTTCATATTTATAGAAATACAAAAAGAAAATTATAAGGGTACATTAAGAAATCTCCAGATCTGATCCACTAGATTATTTTTGTTTATGTGAAAAGTTATATTTTTTTTTATCTACCATTTAAAACTGTTTTAATGTTATAACTATTAATAAAACATACTATAATATCAAAATTGACCAAGAAAAATATATAAATATAAGGTTCAAAGTTTCCACTGAGATGGAACCAGTTTTATTACAATATTATTATTATTATTATTATTATTATTATTACTATTTTAATCTTTTTTAACAAACATACAAAATAATATTAATCTAAAAATAAAATAATACACATTATTAGTAAAAAATGAATTTTACCTTACAACCAAATTTTCACTATTATCCAGTTATCCAAATTTGAGTTATACTTACTGGTACCATTCTCTTAACATGTAAAGATGGTGCAACATAAATGATAAACAGTCTTGTAAGGCATGATTTCAGCACTAAATTTTGGATCCTAATGTCAGGTACCAGAAAATGTAAACCTACAAACCAATCAATATCTATAAATTGTACAAAAATGTGTGAATTGCACATCTTTGTCAGCACTTCAGCTTCAACAGTAACTTAATTACAAGAAAAAGAAACAACTATGATATTTAACATATTGAAGTTTGATAGAAGGTGAATTGAGGAATATACACCTTAAAACATTTTTCTACTCATACAATATCCCAAGTCAGCCAAAAAAACCTGCATCCAAAACCAGAGATTTCAGGATCTGCTGGCTTCCAAATCTATCAACTCCAATCTAACAAAAGAATGTGAAAATGAACAATCAGTAGAGATCCACATTTGTCTGTCCATGGTCTTCAAGAAGTCCTGTAAAAAATATTGGTATAGATTATTGTGATTCACTTTTTTCAGGAACTTCCATTTGAGGAGGTAAGAGGTTTAAGAAGCTCCCTCTGACAGGTTGATTGGCAGCCACAGATGATTCATCATCTGTATCACACAGCAAAACTAATTCATTAAAGAATATGTCAACCAAACCAGAAGATATTGTGACAAAAAGTAACAGCAACTGCATGAGGAAATTCTCGTTACTTGTGAACTTCTCAAGCCATTTTATTTGCTTTATGGCAGAAAAAAAAAACTATGAAGGGCCATAATGAGTTTTTCTATGCATATATCTTAGAAACTGCAAAATTGGGATTTGGGAGAAAAAAGGAAGAGTTTTGTTAAAAATCATATCGTTGAGGTTTACCTTCACCTATTTTTCTTGATATTTATTTATTTTTAAGACAACATAAAATATAATCTTGTAATATGTCAGAAGAACTGCCTGTGATACAAAGTACAAGGAAGGAGTATATGCAGTTCTAGAATAGAATCATTCAGTATCACCTATACTTTCATTGAATATAAAGGAAGACAGATATCTCAAAAAGAATAGGAAAAGAAAAACATAGTTTTACCAAATAGGGCCTTAATAGATGGTCTTTTTGGCTTTGTGCTCTTCTTCTTCAATTCAGCTGACAATGTACACAAAAAAAATACTTGTGAAAAGAAATGCAGTGATGAATAAAAAGTGATGGCTATAAAGTGAAAAAATAAAAAAGAAAGAAATGCTCTCTTTACACTTGCCAGGTTCACCAGCATGATCTCAGCAAAAAATTATGGTATATCAAAATTAAAATTACTCAATGCATCAAGATCCAAAATTAGTTATTAATTTCTCACATATAACACGGGAATAAGACAACCTTTAGCAAGAAATCTGCATCATTTTAATTGCATGGCAATAACAGTTAATCAAATCTCAATTAAACGACTTTGGAATCAAATTAAATTAACAAGAGAATCAAATATTCAATTAGATTAAATGGTCATAAGAATCATTAAATACACAATAAATAAAATATTAAACAGGAATGTTTTTGTTGTGGAAAGAAAATGATGAAAATGAAATGAAAAATTACATAATAGAACAATTATAACACACATAGACATACATATACAAGAGAGAGAGAGAGAGAGAGATTTGTAAATACCAATTCCTGGTATTTCATGATCATTTACAATTTCAAAATTCTTGTATGTGTAGCCAACGAAGTTAACATCTTTAGATGGCAGCATCTGCAGCAAAAATGGCACAATTAAGTAACAGCCAGGGCTTCAACAACGGTTCTTGTAAAGCTAAGGGTCCATGATCTTCAAATCAGGAGGAAAAATTGTGCTAGAGGTTACCAACAACATTTTTTTGTTAAATTCCAGAGTCATCCAAAGTATATTCATTGGCAAACCAAACGTTTTTTTATGTACAAGCATAATAGCAGATTCCAAAGATAATAAATCATCCTTCTGGAAATTACTCAAACCAATTCAAAGCACCTTATTTTCTCAATTACATACAAGTTAAATTGCCAAGATTTTAAGTGTTTCATCACATGAGAAACAAAAGAAGAAATTATAATAGATTAATAGAAGGGTAGATACATAAAATAATATAGAGAGAAACTCATTCTAGCAGCTGTACTTGCGATGAATAACCCAAAATAATCTGATTATGTATAATTTGAACTTGGCAGATTACACTCCTGATAAACCTAGAATCCAATATGTACACAGTGAATGAAGGAAATTCTGAAATTCAATATAGTATATTAATCAAAAAGCATATCTAATCAAATATATATCCCAAAGGTTTATTTACAACCCAATATCCAGAAACCTAATAAACTGTTTCTATTCTAACTTGGAACAAGTTATCCAAAACAGAATCAAATCCCTTAATCAAAGTGACAATAAATAATCCCAGGTGAAAGACACTAATTGCGAGATTAAAAGTCCTAAATAAATAACAAATCTAATGGCCCGATCCACATCAATGACATTAACAAATGGTAAGCAGCTCTTGGAGACCAACTATATACAAAATGTAAATAACAAGAACCAACCTTTCTCCAGGGCCCTGCCTTTGAAGAAGCTACAGTTTGCTTGTCTACCTGCCATCATTAGTAGAACAAAAAGAGCATGACACTTCAGGCAACAAAAAATAAATGAACTCTTCTATATCCATGAACATAAAGACATATAATATACCTCTTCAAACTTCTCAAAGTTTTGAGTGTCTAATTCATCATTGACCTCAGGAATGAAAGCAGCTTTCATTTTGTACAGTTTGTCCCATTCGATGCTTTTGAACCATGGATGGGCCTGGACACGAAATGATCAACCACTTATTTGTTAATGTACAACTGTATCAGTAAATTGTAAAATTCAGCAAAGAACACACCACGACACCTTTATTTCATCAGCTCCTTTGGTTCCAAGCCTCTGCTCCACATTACATAGGAGTCTACAAATAAGATCTTTTGCCTCTGCTGAAAGTTTAGCTTCTTCTGGAAACTTCAAATTAGTTCTCCAATTTACTATCTGCATATTGAAGGTGAAATAGTATATCATTATAATAGACGACGAAAAAAATGTTACAATAAAAGGAAGCCATGAAAGAAAACTTGACTCATTATAAATAGTGCAGAACTGTGAAATGTCATCTTTTAGATAAATAATAAGATGGCATAACTAGCAACAGAAGCATGATATAAATAATTTACTGCAACAAGAAGGGAAACAGTGAATAATATCATGAGAAAGAAACAGTTATCTAAATCAGGGAATCATTTTTTTTTTTTCTGAAACTTGTTCATACTCAATAATTGCAGCCTCCTGACAAATTAAATATTTCCAAGCCTTTCTGAACTGTATTCCCTCTGTTGGATTGCATTTATCTAAAAAAGAAGCAATCACATTTTCCTACTTAACCGAGTTGCAGTCTTAGCTACAGGTATTGGTTTTCAAGACTCTAGACATTTTTTGTACAACATTAACCAGATAATTTTTCAAATAATAGTTCCATTGTATGGTTTAAACACTCGGGCATTTACAAAGCACAGGCACATATATCTATTCTATTGAAAAATATAACATTTGATACTAATTGCCACAAGAAACAGTTAAACCTTGCAGAACTCAATGGACTCAAAGTCCTACATGGTGTAATTCAATTCATACAAATACAAGATGAATTGTAATGGAATCCATTAAGAGGGGGTCCGTGTTTACCTTTCTACAAGTCAACATTGGTTCATCTGAGTAAAAGGGTGGATACCCCACAAGCATTTCATACATTATAGCTCCTAGAGACCACCTGGAAGAATGAATTAACATAAAATCAGAATGAACTGAAACAATAAAAAATTCACAAGAAACAAGGGGCCTTGGGGAGACTTTTGAATGGAAAAGTAAAAGACATTATGTAATACCAATCACATTCCACGCCATATCCTTTCTTCAGCAGAACTTCTGGAGCAATATAATCAGGTGTTCCAACTGTAGAATAGGCCTGCGTTATTGCAAAGAAAGAAAAGCTTAAAACTGAGGCAAAATCTAGTATTCAAATATTTATATGTTAAATTATAGGATTTAAGGTAGGGAAGGAAGAAATGAGACTCTAAATAACAAAAAAGTATATTGATATATGGTGTGAATGATATTTTCCGAGAGACAGGGCACTAGCCCCTATTTATACTAAGACTTAGATATAGACTTCTAATCCTAATAAAATAACATAAATGATCCAAAGAAATCTAAAGTCCCTCCCCCAAAGGTCCATAAAGATGATTCATAGATATTCTAATAGCCCCGTCAAGCCAAAGCTAACTAGGCTTTAAGCATATTAAAATGAACAGTTAACAAAAAAAAGATAGTAACTCAGCGTGAGCCCCACGCACCTGGTCACCCGTTAGAGTTTGTTTATTGAATATTTGTGCCTATACATTCAACTTTTTGAATTTTGGTCCCTATCACTACCATCAGTCCCTAATTTCTGTGAAAGACCACCCAATAGTTTCATATTATTAAACATAATCCTGAATTGCTTGATCTTGCAGTCATGTTGACATGTAAATTTTTCATCACACCAGAGACATAGCCCTTTTCTTCTCTTTCCCTGATACTCTGCATCTTCAAATTTTTCTAGTTTGACCTGCCCTCTGTAGTTACCCTTTTTCAGTATAGCTCCTTCCTCCTTTCTATTTCCAAATATATTTCAGTTAGACCCCATAGTTCCCTTGCGCAGCTCCTTCAACTGGTCCCACACCTCTTGCATGGTCATATCCATTTTCTGCACCATTTGTCATCTTGTGTGGTTTGCCTTTGTAATTCATGCTAGCTTTTCTCCATACTATCCAATCTTGAATCCATTCATCATAAATGCCTTCTTTTTGCTGGACGAACCACCTCTGATACTAGTTGATAGAATTAACTAGTAATTGGTAAAAGATTTAGAGATTCCAACAAGATTACAAAAAAGAATACTACTTTCTTTTGTAGAATCCTTTATCCAGATTAGTATGACCCAAGAGGAAATGACGTAAAATTCCAGAGTGCCAGAAACTCACCCAATATACACTACAACCACATCATGCCTTCTTTGACCAACCTCCTATTTATTCTACTAACTACAGAACAGTTAATTACAACTATACTCTAACTACTCTTAGTTAGTTACAACTGCATTCCAGTTAGTTATAACTCTTGAGTTAGTTACAACTTTATCTGTATCCCTGTCGTCATTTCTGTTCCTCTGTCTTCTCACATACACTTTCCTAATGAGTGTATCACTTTCCCTAAAAAATGCCTATAAAAATAAACATATCAACATCCAAAAAATCTGTAAGTAATTAATGACTAATGGTTTATTTAATCCTAGAAAAGGTGCCAGCCCCAAATAAAGAAGGAATTCAAATAATCATAAATGTTTATGGACACTAATATTGAGGGTCTTACAAGCATTCGTCGATTTTTCTGCCAATGCTGTAGTTGTTCCTGTTGAGTTCGTTTGGGAGCCACCGGTCGTCCATCACTTTGGAGGGCTCCACTTCGGTTAACTCCAACAGAAAAGTCCTTTTCTTGAAGATTACTGCAGTCTAGCGGTTTACATAATCCAAAATCTGATAATTTCATGTGACCGTGTCTATCTAGGAGCAAGTTGTCAGGCTTGATATCTCTGAAATGCATTTAAAAATCAGAGTATTAAAAGTATTCGTAGATCCAAAAGAGGACCACTGTATCAGCTATCCATGTCATAAAAGAATACTACAATTTTCCATCATTTGATGTTATTGTTTACAACTTTGAGTTTACCTATGAATATAATTATGTTTATGAATTGACTCTATGGCTAGGACAGTCTCCCCAACATAGAATCTGGCTTCATCTTCTGTCAGTATATCCTTCCGCATCAGCAATGTCATCATATCTCCACCAGGTAGATACTCCATTATGAGATATAAATATTCCTCATCTTGAAAGGAACAATAAAGTTTAACAATGCAATTGCTGTCAACTTCAGCAAGTAGGTTTCTCTCAGCTTTGACATGTTCAACCTGAAAAGAGTATCCAATAAGTTTAAGGAAACACTATTTATTCAAACAATGTGATCATTTCAATACCTGGCCTCGACGAAGCATTTCTGATTTCTTAAGCTTCTTCATAGCATAAACATGACCAGTGACCTTCTCCCGGCAGACTCGAACCTATGAACAGATGGAATTGCAACATTGTAACAAATCATTAGATAAATATCTATAAAAATCAGAGTTTAAAAAAGATACTCTTTACTCAATATGATTAGCAATTCCACCTCTAGATATCAGTAACAGCCATGAAAATTAGAGAAGAACAAAAGTGATCTGAATGTTAAAGAGAGCTATGAACTTGTAATCAGTTTATGGTTTCAAATTGCAATCAACATCACCAGCCTCCACACATACATATCAGTCAACTCCTTTCAGTCACTGGAGGAGGTAACAGTAGCCAATGCAATGTATTCATGATTCTACCAAGGATCAGGAAGGGAGTGAAGGATTCTAAGAGTAAGGTCCTACCTAAAATGCAAAACTATACTGAAATACACATGCATATGCATACAAAATAATATAGAAAAGGAAAACTACCACTAAATTACAACATTAAACTATGTTAAATTGGAAAATCATAATAATAAATATTAATAAGTAGCTGATAAATGTGAAAACAATTAACCTTCCTTTCCTTTCAATTGATAAACATACCACGTTTAATTTTTAAAAAGAAAGAAAATAAATGATGCCAATTATGATACATAAATTAGAAAACAGAAATTCATTCAATTATGAAACATAAATAAGAAAATACCTACACATATTGTATGTACCCGTTTCAGGCTAACTGTTGTCATGTTCAGCTCATTACAATTTTTTACCCTAAGAAAAGGGCCCCCAGCCATAATATCTCCTCCCTAATTCTAATAGAAATAAAAAACTACAATGATATAATAAAATTTAAAATTAATATATACAAATATCATTCCAATAATATTGCATCAATCAGCCTTTTGCGTCTGCTGAGAGCCAACAAACAACCTACAGCCCTGGAGCCAATAGCAATGGCAAGAAACAACCATAACAGCGATGATAGTGGCAATCAAGAATAGGCACAATCACGGCCATGGCATCCACCAACACCCCGTTCCAGCACTAATGCTGAAGGATAAAAGTTGAGTTCCTCCACCTTGGAAAATAAAAGGTGAGAAACACATGGCTTTGTTGCACTCGCAGAATAGAAATGGAGGGACTAATATTATGTTTTTGGAACGTAACAGAAAAGGGGAAACTCGTTCAGGATCATTGACCCTGTGATTACATGGCCAAGATCACAATCCAGAAGCAATCTGACACGGCCGCATGTTAGCTCGCTCTAGGGGCCAAAATTAGTAGAATTGTACAGGTCAACGATTAAATCACAATTTTCACAACACTGACAGTAACATCATTGCCAAGATCTGTTAATATAAAAATTATTAAGGTCAAACATAAAGATAGCTTTACTTGGATGTATAAAAATAGTTTCACTTAAATGCATACAAAGATAGTGTATACCTCTCCAAATGCACCCTTCCCAATCATAGTCAGCGGTTCAAAGTCATCAGCCCCCATCTTATGTCGCTGAAGCCGCATGTACTCCCTCTCCTTTTTCTCCAAATACTGAAGCAAGTTGTGTTGCTCTTCCTCAGACACTTCAGCATCTGCCAGCTTCTTTTCTAGCATATTACGTCTGCAAAAAACAATCAATTTAGATCTTATTAAAGACTTAAAACTATTCCCATTTCCATTAGCCATTAGCACATATTAACATATCATCACTTCAGAGGCCATTATAGACGATCTCACACAAAACTATATTCCAGAATCAGCTGGAAGAGAGCTTGCTTGGCAACAAAAAAGCAGGGCCATCAAGGAAAACACATTTCAATCAGCTCAGAAATGACAATAAGAATGCTAGAAAACTACTTCATATGTACAGAACTCATCAAGAACATTACATTGAATTGTCATCAAAGATACCTTTCCTTCCTCTCCTGCAGGCTTTGCATCTGCTTCTTGTAATGATTTTCTATATACTGCTTTGCAGCTTCAACCTTCTGTTTGGTTACATTTGAAGGTGCTTCTTCATTCGTTGGGGGCTTCGGCCCTTCTTTGGTCACGCCTGTAGTTTCTTTTGGAGACTTCAATTTATCATTTCCCTTGAACTTACTAAACCACCGCCTTGTAGTTTCCATTTTTATGTTTCCGTTTTTTGTATTTCAACTTCACTAAATACTAAAGAGCAAAAGTTTTGACAAACAAGGATCTCGTTTTACCAGACATGAAAATCAACACACTATTGTTCTTCACCCGAAGGACCCAAGGCACACTAACTGCTACTTCTGTCCAAAGAAAAAAATAAACAGCAACACTAAGCTAACTATCCACCACATAGTAATAGCTGACTGGAATTAAAACTTTAACACACATTCAAGTATAGAAGCAGCATTCAATAATCATTAGATTGGAAGCACTAATAAAAGAAAAGAATAACTCAAGGGTTTGTTTGTTAAGCAAGTAAAGGACAAATCATATGAAAAGGTTGATCATAACTAATCCAACTTCAAGTAAAGGAATTGCCAGAGAAACTACAGTACTGAAAGTAAAAACTAAACCTACACACAGCATTATCAAACTCGTGAGTCTAAGTAAACTTATGGGCTCCCGAACATATACTTGGAAGTTCACTTACCTGGTACAAAAAATCATATTAAAAACTATTAATGACACATATGCATATCAAAATACTCTTAACATGGCAAGAATTAACATTTCAACTTTATTAAAAAGCCAAGTAGCAAATAACAATAATGAAATTGGATAGTACATTATTAGTACTAAATAAGATCAAACCGCATAAATGACCAAATCATATATAAATTCATCAAAACATAAGTTCCAAAAATGAAATATTTCAAAAGGAGTTAAATTATTCAAATCATTTGAACCCTAGTAAAACACTGTCACTTTCAGTTCAATGGGGGCAAAACTTTCAATTGACTTCAAGCTTGTTACCTCGCTTCTTCACTCTAAGAATGACCTTATTTCAGTTCGTCTAGAAATAGTTTCGTTTGAAACTTAACCCATTTTCTCTACTTAGAATCAAAAACTCTTTAAGAGTCCACGAATTAAGGAGTTAACTCGAGATTTTGACAAACAAGCCTAAAATGTTTCAAAAGTGGAACCACCAGTCACAAATTTCAGAAAAAAGTGAAGCATTGGCATCGATCCCCATTTCACAACAAACCTTCCAAAACCATCTGATTTTCCACACCATCAAACGTTTCCACACCTTCTAGGTTTCTTCAAAAGCGCACACAAAATCCACAGACACAAGTATATCAAATGCAAAACCAACGAAATCAAAAGCCAGAATACCTATCCAGCTCACTGTAATCAAACAATTTACAGTGCATATCAAAATTACTCTTCTGGGCAGCAAGAAACATGGTCAAAACACAACCTTTTTGAACAATCACAAGATAAAAAACGATTTTTTTCCCTTTCCCCACATGTTCCCACTGACCCAGTGACAGAAATAGGATAAGGCCTCCCCCACACACACCCAGAAGAATAAATAAACAAAAACCAAAAACCCAAGTCAAAACTGATTAAACAACACCAGCAGAAGTATAAATTAGATTGAAAAAGGAGGAAAAAGGGAACCTTAAATCTGGAAGTTGCGAGAGAAAGAAGTGAAGAAAGGGTGGTGGAAGAGCGTAGAGAAGCAGTTTGCGTTGTTGTTGTGGTTGATGATGATGATGACGACGATGGTAGTGACAGTGATGTGAATGCGATTCAATTTGCTGGTTTTAGCTTTTTGTATTGTTGTGAGTTGAAAGTTCACAGTTGAAAGTTGGAAGGCACATTTAGAATAATATTAAAGTTTGATGGATAATGGTTACATAGTGGAAACCGAGTTCTCTCTTCTTTCTCCGTTTCTTTGTTTTTTTTTTTTTTTTCTTCTTCTTCTTCCTTTTGTTGTTACCCTAAAAACACGGCTTCATTAATTGTTTCGAATTTCAAACATTCAAGACTAAACACGCTCTAATTTATCTGTAATCCTCAAAAT
>Ga0209489_105214_pt1 | contig 22929 bp, 12 predicted proteins | sample SiratrowhiteBW_FD_187527 | JGI IMG/M metagenome (GOLD analysis project Ga0209489, IMG submission 187527) | Root nodule microbial communities of legume samples collected from California, USA - Siratro white BW (SPAdes) (version 2) | ecosystem: Host-associated > Plants > Roots > Nodule | place...
TTTTTTTCACTCTTTTGTTTTTTTTTTTTTTTCTAATTTGTTTCTCTCTTCTTTTTCAAACATTTCTCTCTTCTTTTTCAAACATTACATTGAGATTTTCATTAGTAACTTCTCGCTGGCTTGCACACTGCAAGCTCCATTGTAGGGAATTCAGTGTCCCCTCATTACTTAGTACACGTATTTCCTTTTTCATTCGATAAAATGATTATTTGAATATTTTTCTCTGATGTCATAATTCAATTTCTTCCTTCACTGAAAAAGATTGAAAAAAGAGAAGTGATAAATAAGTGCATATTTGATCTGTAAAGTTAAAAGTATATCTATTTTCAAGTTTCTTTTCATATAAGTAATCTGGAATCAAAATCCAAATATGAATCCAGACACTCACTAAAAGGAATAGACTATCTTCCCCTCCTCCGCAGTATGTGAATCGTGAAAAGTCAAATCTATAACAGTAAAGTAAACTTGGTTTTTTTATCTGCATAATTGCTAAGCAAGAAAGAGATTCTTAATTTTACAAAAATCAATTTATAACATATTATTTATATTTATTTATATATTATAATTTGATAATATTTTAGTGAAAGTGATAACGCAATATTGGCTCACAATACAGTTGATCGAAACTGGTTGTCTTTAATTTTAACCAAAACAAGAATATATATTTGGCAGCACATGAACACGTATTGCACATGCAGCCCAAGAAATTTTGGTAACGAAACAACCAATCCTTCCCAAGAGTATACATTTTGTTTCCTTCCCAATGCTAAGAAAATACAATATAAATTATACCCAAAATATTGATCAAAACCTGAGATACACCTAGAGAGAGGAACAAAAGTTATAGGTTATATATGATCTGATAAGAAGAGAGATATAGTAAGAAAAAATAAGTGTTTAATAAGCATATATATAAAATCAAGGTATATATTTTTGGTGACCTCAATTTGAATCACATACTCATATTTAAAGTTGGTCTAACTAAATGGGTACCTTCCGTTTATTAAATGAATTCAATTTTATAACATTTTCCTTATTCTCTCCAAGAAACCTTTTTTTAGAGAGAAAAATCTAAGTTTTTTTAAGGAATTTGGAAAGTTTTAAGAATTATTTTAGAGTTTTGTTTTTCTAGAAGATGATTCGTCACAACATGATTTGAAATATATATATATATATATATATATATATATATATATATATATATATATATATATGTCTTACGAGATCTATCTTAAAAATATCTTTGATAAATTTAAGATGACAAACTTAAAATTTGTGTTCATACTTAGTCTTATTATAAACTGAGTTGTGAATAGTCTTTGAAGACGTTGGAGTAACATTATTATATGAATGATATTTTATATGTTAATATCATTGGTATATGATGTATATGATGGTTTACACTCATCTTGGCATAGCCTATTTTGTGAGTGTAGTTAACAAGCTCATTCTAATATTAGACGAGCTCATTGACAAACTCTTAAGAGAATTCTTCGTTATGTGAAGGAATCGCTTGATGTTAAAAATATGTCAAAGATACTCCTGTATAAGAATTTGTTGACTCAAACTTTGCTAGGTGTTTGAGTACCAAGGAATCTCTCTTGTGCTATGTTTTTACTGTTCATGGTACTCCAATGACCTGGAAAGCCAATTACAAAAGTTAGTGGCTTTGTCAACCACCAAACCAAAGTATTGCCATGACAGAGGCAATTAAGGTAACATTATGGCTGGCGAAACTAGCCAAAGAGCTTAAGTTTCAAAACTAGGTTGTCATCATCTATTGTGACAACATCAGCACTATATGATTATCCGAGAATAAATTCTACTATGAAAGAAATAAGCACAATAATGTCAAATTGCATTCTGTAAGAGAGGAGACTGCTTAAGGATTTGTAAAGGTGGTGAAGGTCTCAACAAATCACAAATCCCTTATTGATTACAAAAGTTCTATTAGACAGTAAGTTTTTTCATTGCTTGCATCTAATCTAACTTGTTGGTGATGAAGCTAGAACTGAACTTAGTGGTAGGAAGTATTTCTTGCTCAAAAGCTTTTGTGTTGACCAAGGTAAAGATTGTGAAGGTTGGCTCAATAAAAAAATCTTGTTAAGATTCCTACACCTTTTAATATTATGGAGTGTCTAATAGTTCAAAAATTTCTTATAGGAAAAAATCATATGTCTTAAGAAATTTGTTTGTCATCATTAATGTATTTGTCTTTATAACATTTAATAATATCAGACTTTCTACTTTATATCATATTGTAACTTTCTATATCCAAACATAAAGGAGTTAGTCTACTTGAGGTTATTATTCTCATGACCGTTATTATGTATGATTTATATAAGTTAATTATAATAATTATATATATAAATAAAATCTTGATTTAACTTTTTTTGTTAATTAAAAATTTACTTAAAAAGAAACTTTGAGTTGTAATTATTGTTTAATAACAAATATCAAATTATGATTGAACCATGTTAATTTTGTGTGTGTCTATTATTTAATTCTTCTTTATTAACCATTTAATTGTTCTTTATATATTTTTTTAATTATTAATTTCTTCACAGATGGTCTGCATGAGTTTTATTAAGTTATTTTCATAACAATCCTAATGATTAAAATGAATATTAAAAAATAATTTGTCACATGTCTTTTATTATCGTCGTAGATTATTAATATCTTAATAAATTATAAGTGAGGTTCAGGTTATTATGATTAAAATCCTTAATAATAATAATTTTATTATTATTTTGCTGTTTCGTGTCTATTGATGACAAATTGGATATGGAGGATTACCAATGTGAAAGTTTAGTTGTACACGTTCACTTAAATATTAAAAAAATAATTTGTCACGTGTCTTTTATTATCTTCGTAGATTATTAATATCTTAATAAGTTATAAGTGAGGTTCAGGTTATTATAATTAAAATCCTTGATAATAATAATAATCATAATAATAATTTTATTTTTATTTTGCTGTTTCGTGCCTAATGACAAATTGGATATTGAGGATTACCACTGTGAACTGAAAGTTTAGTTCTACAAGTTCACTTAAACATCCCAGCAAAATAACGTTTGCATTCTTAGTCTTCTATCTCGGTAACCCCACACGGGACTTTTGGTTGCTGCACTCAGAATTTAAAAAACTTCACCAAAATAATTAAGGTTATCCAGAAATTCTTCCAACACAAATAACAAAATCTTATTGTGCTCAGGAAAGTTGGCCATGCAATTTAAGTTACTTAAAAATCAAACCTTTTTTAAAGACCAAATCTCACCACTAAATTCTTACAATAAATAAATAAAGTGAATTTTTATGAAAAGGAATTATTCTCCTTGTTCCCGTTAAAGCTAGTAGGATGGGCTGGGCCGTTAGGCGCTCCTAGTTGTCTGGGCCCTTTCAAAATAATAAAAAAGCAAAGAGTTTGCAGAGCCTATAAATCGTAGAAAAACCCGCTTTGTTGATCCAGACGCAAGCATTGGGTAGTAAACGTTGAGAATACGTAGCGTTAATCTCCACAGCTTTCTTCCTTCCTCATTCAACTGTTGAGTTAGAGTTGGAGGAAAATAGGTTTAGAAAGGAATAAGAAAAAGAGTGAAAAGATGAGTGGCCTCTTTCTCATGATCCTGCTTTCAACGATGAGTGTAAGCATGCACACTTCTCCTTCACTCTCACTCGCTCTTTCTCATCCTATCATCATCTTTACGTCTAACATCGCTAATGCAGGTTGGTTACGGTGGGAGGGACTCACCAGATCAAAACCCTTTCACGCCAAAGGCTTACGTCGCACGTTATTGGGACAGACACGTCAGCAATACCTTGCCAAAACCATCCTTCCTTCTTTCCAAAGCTTCCCCACTCACCGCCGCCGACACTGCCTCTTTCGCAAAGCTTGCCGCCACCAACACCCTCTCTACACGGTTGCCCGACTTCTGCTCCGCCGCTCACCTTCTCTGCTTCCCGGAGATACGTCCAAGCCTCGAGAAACACACCCACGACGAGAATTTTCAAACCTACAACGATGGCCAGAACTTCACCAACTACGGAACCGATACAGCAGGCGGAATGGACACCTTCAAGAACTACTCCGACAACCTCTTCAGCACTCCAGTCAACGAGTTCCGTCGATACAGCCGCGGAGCCGCCGGCCACGAAGAAACATTCACCGGCTATGCCAGCGACACCAATGTCGCCGACCAGAGCTTCAACACGTACGGCACCAACACCGCCGGAGGCTCCGGTGAGTTCAAAACCTACTCGAGCAATTCAAACGTCCCCGACCTGCGATTCACCACCTACTCCGACTTCACCGCTGGGAGGACACAGTCGTTCTCCGGCTACAGCGAGGACGGGAATTCAGGCGGGCAGACATTTCAGAGCTATGGCAAGAATTCCGCCGGCGCTGGGAACGACTTTACTGGCTACGGAACAAACTCCAACGTTGCCTCCTCTGGTTTCACGAACTACGGCAAGGGAGGCGTGGGTCCCAACGACACCTTCACGAACTATGGGGTGAATATGAACGTCCCTGAAATAACCTTCAAGAGTTATGCAGACGGAACGCAGGGTGGCAGTGAGAGGTTTGCCAACTACAGGGACCAGTCCAACGTTGGTGACGACTCCTTCCAATCCTATGCTAAGAACACCAAAGAAGGCACCCAAGTGGACTTCAAAAACTACGGCAACTCCTTCAACCCAGGTTCCGACACTTTCAAAGGCTACGCCAAAGGAGCCGAAGGGGATCACAAGGTTGGCTTCACCGGCTACGGCGTTAACACCAACGCTACCTTTAAGGATTACTCGAAAGAGGGTGTTTCCTTCGCTTCTTACAACACCACTTCCTCTTCTTCAACACTTGGAAGCAATTTGGTAAAAAGGTGGGTTGAACCAGGTAAGTTCTTTCGCGAGAGCATGTTGAAGGAAGGAAACGTGATGGCGATGCCAGATATCAGAGATAAAATGCCCCAAAGATCATTTTTGCCCCGCTCTATTCTAGTGAAATTGCCCTTCTCTTCCTCAAAGATTGAGGAGCTGAAGAGCGTGTTCAAGGTGTCTGATAACTCCTCCATGGAGAAGATGATGAGGGATTCTTTGGGTGAGTGCGAGAGAGCAGCCAGCGTGGGAGAGATCAAACGGTGTGTGGGGTCTGTGGAGGATATGATTGATTTTGCAACCTCTGTTTTGGGCCAGAATGTGGGGGTTTGGACCACTCAGAACGTAAACGGGTCCGGTAAGAATGTAATGGTGGGTCGGGTCAAAGGGATGAATGGTGGCAAGGTCACCAAATCTGTGTCTTGCCACCAGAGCTTATTCCCTTATTTGCTTTACTATTGTCACTCCGTTCCTAAGGTTCGGGTCTACCAAGCGGATATATTGGATCCGGAATCCAAGGCCAAGATTAACCACGGTGTTGCTATATGTCACTTGGACACCACCGCATGGAGCCCCACCCATGGTGCATTCGTGGCTCTTGGGTCGGGTCCGGGTCGGATTGAAGTGTGTCACTGGATCTTCGAGAATGACATGACTTGGACCGTTGCTGATTGATCGAGGAAAGGAGTGTCGGTTAGCACCGGTGGTCAGTGGATATGAAAGTGTTTTTATTTAATGATTAATAATCACTTAGGCGCCTATGTTTGTTGGTAACGGTAAATTACATGGCTTCGGAGTACAAGGCAAGGTGTAATTTATTTATAATTATTAGTGTTTTTCACCGGTGCAATAATCATCCATTTACAACTTCGAACATTAAAATTTTATGGATTTGAGTAAGTGTATTTTGCATGTAATGTGTTAGAAAAAATAGATAAATGTTTTAAAAGGATTATACACCAATAATAACGTCATTTGTGGAAAGAAAGATTAGAAGAAAAATAATTTTAAACTACATTAAAATAAGTTGACTGGTTGAAGAGAAGAAAAATATTATTGTACATTAACGTATATGATCTCTTTGTTTACTTTATTGATCTTGAATTTGTCGAAAATAAGCTTAGAGAAACTTGTTAAATTATGTCATTATGTTAAAATATATACATTCTTTTGAATTAATCTTCAAATTACACTTGATGAGACATGTATTATGGATTAAGATATTATAAATGTTATAACGTATAAAACCATGAGAGATAATGGTTAGGATAATTTATTATTTGGTAACAAATAAGATACTATCACTTCAAATAGTTAAGAGAATGACCTAATGTAGAGTATCTCTATACTATTTTGATATTAATAAACACAAGTAAGTAATTTAATTAATTTTTATATATTTTACTAATCTTCAAAGACATGTTTTACTTAGCAAAATATATATTAGAACTTTCTAAATATTTTTATATCATAGGTTAGACAAATTATTAATTAGTTTAATTTGTTAACATTGACTAAAGTATAATTAAAGTTGTTTAGAGTAAAAATACAACACTTTAAATGTTTTTTATTACACACATTAAGATGAGAGTTTGAAATACATAAAGCAAGCAACTGTAGCTTTATTTGAGAGACATTGATCATATTACAAATGCATATGTACCAAGAATGATAAAATCACAAATGCACATATTTTGTCTGACAAATGATAAAGCCAATTTTCACTTCTTCTGATAAGTTAATTGAAGATTATTCAAACAATAAGTAGAAACTAGTACTTGAGCTGACACTTATAAAGAATATTTCATAGCTCAAGAGTGACTAATGTAAAAAATACTCAATATTAAGTTAAGAGTGGTCAGTGTCAAGAATATTTAGAATTGGGTCAAGAGTGGCTAGTGTCAAGGATACTTAGTGTTGCACTATGAGCGACTAGCATAAAGAATACTCAGTGTTAGATAAGAGTGACTTGATCAAAGAGTACTCATTTAAAGAATATTCCATAGCTTAAGTCTACAGAAACAGAGAATGTCTTTTATGTCTATACTAGGAAGATTCGTGCCAAGCAACAACGTCTAAAAAAATCTTGGGATATGAGCTAAAACCACCAACTTCTCTGACACAACTAGTTTCAACTTTGACTCAGTTGTTTATCTTGTAAGGTATGCATTTTCAACCAATGTTTGGTATAAAAGGATCAACTACTAGGAAGATAACTATCATCAGCTATTAGAGAGTTTGTGTAAGAATTTAATGCTCCATGTTATGCATTTAATGTTCCATGTTATGCATTTAATGCTTCTCAATGTAAGAGCTCATTAGTAGAACAAAAAAAAGACAACTAAGAGAGCCAAAGTTACTTAACGATCAGAAAAGGAAATGCAACAACTACTTTTCTAAAGTCTATAAGGAGAAATAAGATAAGAAAGTCAGCCATATTTTGCAAGTGCCTAAAACTTTGTCAATTTTTTTCTATACCCTAAAACTTTGTAAGAACATTGTTTACATTCATTTCTGCCTAATAATAGGGAGAATTTAAACTTTTTATATGTCAGCTTCTCTAGTAAGTAACAACCAGTGTTCAGTTGATCACTCAAACCTTATATCAGTGTTAATTCAGGAGTGACTTGTGTAAAAAATACTCAATGCTGAGTCAAGAGTGGCTAGTACCAAGAATACTCAGAGTTGAGCCAAGTGTGACCAATGTCAAGGATACTTAGTTTGCACTAGGAGTGACTAACATAAAGAATACTTAGTGTTAGCTAATAGTGGTTTGATCAAATAGTACTCATTTGTATTTTGCAGCAGTAGACTGCTTAGTGAAACATAACTGGTTGGTCAACAATTGAACGTAGTTTGTGAGATCAGATGAACCAATATACGAAGATTGAGTATTTTTTTCCTTTAATATGTTACATTTAATGTTATATAACTATTTAACTTACTAAAAAAGGAAGAAAAAAATTAAAATCAATATTGTAAAGATCTTTAAACTCTTTTTCATATTCATACTTATATAATTGACTACATCTAATCATACTATATCAGTGAAATTACAAAAAAAAAATTAAAAACATAATTAAACGCTTTCTTCTTGTGTTATATTTTGTTTTTGACAAAAGTTAAATCAAAATTTTGTTTTATGTTTAAAACAACATATATTTAATAAGAACCAAGTTGTTCAAAGTAAACTTAAAACACAACAACTAACGTCTAACATATTATTTACATTATTTTATAAATAATAAGTATATAATTTTAAGAATGTTTGAAAAAGTTCTTTAAAAAATATGTTTGAAAATACTTTTATTATTCTTTCTAATTTTAATATTATTATCCATAAATAATGCATCAAAAATAGTTATAAGTGAATATCATATTTTTGTGTATATTTTTTTAAGATATATTTACATTTATTTATTTACGTTCGGCTCAAGAGCCATCTTCTTCTCCTTCTCCTTGAAGATCAAACACCTTTGTTGTTAGGAACCTTCGTCAACTTTCAGTTATGCATTTCAAATTTCTAGTTCTTCATTCTTATTCACCAAAAGTGTGTTGACGTCAAGAGTTTCTTGCAAAGATCTAGTTGACTCGCCCAACTTCCTCCTTAACCGCTCAAGTTTATAAGTTGTTTTCCTATTAATGAGCTTCAAACCCATCCGCTTGTTAAGAAAAAGTGTTCTAGCATATAACTCTATAAAAAGCATCATGTAACTCTTTTGGCATAGTTGTCATGTACATCTCCCTTTTGAAAGAACTTAGGTTGTTGGTGACGTTCTCTACCAAATGCAAATTGTGGGCAAGGAAGTCATGGCCCGTCGAGCTAGAGATATTATGAGGAGCCTGATGATCATCTTAGGTGACCAACAGGAAGATGGCCTATCAGAATGGAAACGAGATGGTTTCACCTTCTCCTTTTGATGCTTCTTTGAATTTGTGGAGAATGAAGGTCAATAGGAGGCATTGAAAAGCCTCACTTTAGCCGTTGCTCCTTGAAATAAGTCTTTCCACTTTGAGAATTCACCAATGCCTTTATGTCTACATCAAGAAAAAAACTCAACCAAGTTAAAATCAAAACAAGTTTTAAGGTGAAAAAGAACATATCGTCAATATCACAAAGACAATAAGGAGATAAATATGTGTTGAGGAGTTTCTGGGTAGGGATTTATGAGGAAGCTAATCCAATACAGATAAATTCTCCAAATCCTCCTTAGTTATCTTTAATGACCTCGGCCAAACATGGTACCACATGAGTCCTTGGTTCAATAAAAAGGAAACTTAATAGCATCGTCATCATAAAACTAAGGGTGACTTGCCTTCTCGATTAGGACTTCAAAAGGTTTTCCCTTAAAATTCTTGTAAGAAGACGTGAACGGAGCGAGAAGGCAAGTCCTTGGATGATCAATTAATGGCAACCACCCTTCTTGGTTTCCAAGCCTAATACTACAAAAATGACAAAAACACTTAGGACGTCATTTTTGAAATAAAATGTCAAGCACAAAATCTGAAAGTCTGGAGTGAGGCTAACTATTTGGATATAATTGGGTTGGTGTGACATTTAAAACACAAAGCACCCTTATGGTAAAATCATTTAGAGAAAATTAGACATGAACATCCCCTATCAAGCAAGAATGAAAATAGAAAAAAGAATCCACAAGTAATTCTTTTGTCCACAACACATGTTGCCAGTTGACTTACATTGGCAAAATACTATTATATTGTTTGAAATACCAATGTCCAAAATATTGACACTATTGGCAAATGAACATGATACACATGATTGTTGATACTTGGAGAAGTATTGATGGATGCGATAATCTACTAACTCATAATCACCTTGTAAGGGAAGTTGACCTGCTCTTTTGCTTCCTCTTCCATATAATCTGGGGTTGATTGAGCAACTTTGTCACCAAAAGCCTTCCCTTGCCAACCAACTCCTAACTAACATGCATGGACTCACTTGTATCTAGGGGACTATCAACATCTGAATCGGATAACTCCACATTATCCATGTATCCTCGCCTGCTAGTACCCTCAAACTACCTTGAAAAACCCAAAGACAAACTAGTATTAGAAGAAAAGGAAGACATCATTAACATTAATGCGCGAAAAATCATTGCATGTATCTCAAATGGACGACCTCTTGGACAAAATTGAAGTAAAGAAAGGGAGAAGCGAATCGTCACAACTCATTCCGTTAAATCAATTCTAAACCAATAGTCAAGATTGAACGAGTTTTGACATCTTTGATAATCATAATTCTCAATGCCTAGTCAAAAACCTTTTAAACTCTTCGTAGAGCTAGCCTACTTTAGCTTGCAAGCCAATATACCCTACGACCCGATGGCAACTCAACAAAGAACCGATTTTTTCTTTCAAGACTAATCGTACTTTACTCAAGTCTAAGGGTCTGTCTACTACATGCTTATTGGAACCATCACAAATCATCGACAACACCTAGGTGTAGAACCGCTTTCTCGACACTTAACACAAATACAAGACCAATCCCCACACTCTAGCCTATGTCTTATGAGACAATTATACAATATTCTCATAAATTAAGTAACCAAATATTCACAAAAATTAACTAAATATATAATTAGCAACAACATTACAATCAAGCAACGCTAAAACCATGATTAGAGAATATATACTTGACCTCCCATAAATGTCCATACAGGTAAAAATCCAATAAAGATAATATAAATAGGTGATCATCTCAAGATAAGAGATTTAACTTTTGTCTTGGCAAAAATCATTGTATGTGTATCGTATTATTAAACTCACTCAAAATACTGACTTTAACGATGAAATAACATTGTAAATACTCCACACAATAAGACTAAGACTGAACGAGACCAAAAATAAAAAAATTAAGATAAACCTCTTAATAAAAGACATGATTTTATAAAAAATCTCAACCTTATTTTAAACTATTTTCTATTTAATCAACCCTTTTCACTCACAATTATGAATATTTTAAAGTTTATCAATAGATTATCACAATTTATAGAATTTATAGATAATTACATAGATATAATAATTTTGTTTGTCATAATTTATAGATAATTATATAGATATAATAATTTTGTTTCTCTTTTATGGTCATTATGTGTTTTTTTTTACCATACGTATTAAGTTACCATTTTTAAAAATAAATATTTAGCCTAACAGAAAAAATATCTTACAATAAAAATTTATGACTTAAGTTACTATAATTCAAAAGCAATGATTATTTCTCAACATAATAAAAATAGGACAATGAATTCTCATGTATTAAAAAGATACCAATTTTGAAGTGGTGAACATATTTTCTTTTAAATTTTATACTTACTGTTTTGAAATACTTTTTATTATAATCACCATTGTTTTATTTATTAAAATAAATATAACTACATATATGCAATAACACTTATATATCCATTAGTTATTACGTTAATTTTTCGAATTTTTCATATTTATGAGTCCTTGCAAAAGTTTTACATTTTCTTACTAACGAATGATATTACCAACACAAATATAATTGTTAAAACAGTCTATATTTTAGATTATTGAACGAATATGGCGTATGCATCAGACGTCATTATTCGTATATTTTTAGGAATGTATAAAATAAAAAAAATAAATTAATTTTTATCTTATCCAATTCAAAAAACCCTCAGGGTAAAAAAATTGAAACTAGCTAAACTAATAATGTAAAATTGGTCTGAACCAATTATTTTTCAAAAACATAGTTTATTTTAATTTTTAAAAATGATTTCAGAATAATTTTCAGTAAAATAGGACTCAAAGAACTAAAGAGTGAAAGATTGGATTGGGTGAGTTTGAGCATGAGGCGCGTGATGGCCATAGGAGCAGTTGCAAATTCCACCCTTCTCCTATCTTCTAAACCCAATCACTTCTCCTTCTCCCTCACCAAAACGTCGCCGTTTCTCGTTTCTCTTCTCTCTCCTCGCCTGCGCCGCTTCCTTTCTGTTTCTTCTCTAACCGCCGACCACCACAGTCTCTCTGATTTTGGTCACTACTCTTTCCCAATTTTAAATCAATTCTAACATCCTTCTCTTGCTTCGTGTAACTGTTTTTGTCTCTTTAGTTAATGATGTGTGTTTGATGCAGGAGATGGTGATGGCGTTGAAATTTCAAGCCAAGGTTCGAAGACGCTGCTCAAAGGAATGACTTACCCTGATTTTGAAGTATGTTTTTTTTTTTTTTTTTTTTTTTTTTTTTTTTTTTTTTTTTTTTTATCTATTTAACAGTTTGTGCATGTTTATAATATTCAGTTTGGCTGAACAGAGTAAAATTGGTGTGTAAACACTCACTTTAGCATTGAAACTGTAATTTACTGTCACCATCGATGGTATTAAAATCTTAAAACGTAATTTAGTATGTCATTTAACCTCTGCATCACTCATTTGTTCTCTTTTGGTTCCTAAACTTAACCTTTTACATTCATTTTTTTACCATCATAATGATGAGTCATGACTGAGCTTGGGTCATAGGATATTCTCGATGGGTCGATCACCTACATGTGAATCCTCATTTGAAGTTAGACTTAAGAGGAAGAGAAAGAAGTTTAAGATTTGGACACTAGGTAACTCAACCAAGGTCACATACTGCTTATTAGGCAATCTGTATCAATACGGGTAGTTGCAAACAGAATTGCGGAAATATCTATATAGGCCATAATTCTCGGGGATAGCAGAACCAAGGGAGGCGTAACCTCCCAACCTTCCAACACTCCCGTCATTCTTTTTGTTAAGATCGTGATATTTTGGCATGTGAGCTTCCCTTAGAGAGGGTGCTGAAAGCTACCCTATAAAAGTCACCACAAGCTCAACCAGAGGGATACTTGAACTTACTAGCTTAAAGTCATTACTTTGAACCAGGATAATTTTAATTTGTCATTTTAGTCTCTAATTCCAAATGTCATTTGAGTGACTTAATTAAAAATTCAGGAGACTAAAATATCTGGAAGTATGTTGTTGAGTTCACATACTAAAATAACATTAAGTCCTTAGATTCAAGGATCAAAATAATAAGAAGTATGTGATGTAGACACATATTAACTTTAAGGGAGATTTTTTAGTGGTGAGACTAAAGTGTTAGACAAATTACACTTCCTGAAATCATTTTAATTTTTAGTACTCTTAGCTACCCCTGGTGATATTAAATTAAACACTAAAATGTTTGTTTACCTCTAAGATTATGATACAATGCATGTATGTATATGATAGTTAATAAATCATGATGTTGATTAAATTGCAGTAGTTAATTTTCTAATTAATCTTCATGATTGAGCTTTTATCTTTCAAAGTGTACTTCATTTTAGAGGACTTAAATTCTCTTACTTTTGGTTTTTCTAATGTTTGTGACCGGATAAGTAACATTGAATACATTTTAAAAATATTTTTAAAAATTATGCCTATGTTACACACTGAAAAATGTTTGTGTTTTTAAACATCTCAATAAAATGTGACAAATATGATATTTGTTGGTTGTGGATGTGTATTAAGTTAGAGATTAGAGAGCGTAAGCAGAGTAAATATTTGCTATGCAATAGACTGAGCTAAAATAATCTTAATCATCCATGTATGATCAAGATTAACTCTTACTTCTCGCACTTACCAGATACACCTCCAATTACTTGTTTCTTATCTGAGTCACCAGGATTTGAACCCATTTTAGTTCGCTTGATGAATTCCCTGTTTTTGGTTCATCAGTTTCATTTTGAATAGCTTATGAACAAAAGGTTTCCACTTGTTGACTCCAAATTTTATGGCAAATTTTTTTATCATTGTACAGAAATGGGTTTACTCACATGGATACAGGCCTGGGCAGGCTATGATGTTATGGAAGCGAATGTATGGAAACAACATTTGGGCCCAACATGTTGATGAGTTGGAAGGTTATTTCTTCTTCATTTAACACCTCTTGTATTTGAGAGGGGGTTAAGAACTATTGTTTTATATACTTCAGACCCTCCTAGTGAAATAGTGAAGTTTTGCCTATGAATTTTGAGCTGAATAATTTGAATTGACTAGTAATTCTTGTAAGTTTATGTGTATATATATCTTATGATTCAGGATTGAATAAAGATTTCAAGAAAATGTTGAATGAAAATGCTGAATTCAAGGCACTTGCTCTGAAAGAAATTCGCACAGCATCTGATGGAACAAGAAAGGTAAATTGATCTTTCTTTGTTTTATTTTCATAGTTTTCATCATTAAATCCATCTAGCTAGAGAATGATATGAAACCTGGATGTTATTTATGTTTTGATTTATAGCTTCATAATTACTTGCATAGCTTGCTTATATTTAGTTGTGTTTCTGGAGAGTATTCTTGTTGACTTTAAACTCACAGGATATTGCAGATTTTATTCAAATTGGATGATGGGCTGGTCATAGAAACAGTTGTCATTCCTTGTGACAGAGGTAGGACTACTGTATGCGTTTCAAGTCAGGTTGGATGTGCCATGAATTGTCAATTTTGCTATACTGGAAGGCAAGTCTTATTTTACACCGAAGATAGCGATTTGATGGTTATGTTTTACTTTTCATGCAACTTTATTTAGCGTGATTGTTTTTGCAGAATGGGTCTTAGGAGACATCTTACTGCTGCAGAAATAGCAGAACAGGCTGTTTTTGCTAGACGCTTGCTCACAGATGAAGTTGGCTCCATCACAAATGTTGTCTTTATGGTAGGTTTAACATTGCATTGATAATTCTAATGCTTACTTTATTAGTAGCTAATAAAATACCACCTTGGTCTGTTAGATCTTTCATTGCATTTAATGCGTACTTTGTTCGTGCTGACACGTCAGTATAGTGATAGCTATATCCCTTATCCTTGAAATTAAAGTACTGTTTCTATTTCAATGTGCAAGTGGACTTTTCTATATATTCATGTTATAGTTCAAGCCAATGTGCTCCTTTCTTTTTTTAACTGTCTTTGTGTTTCCATTTTAATGTTGTAGCGTTATGCCTTCACTTTTCTAAATGGTTTCTAAAGTACTTCTGTGTATGCTTTCTTATGTGTCAGCAATTTAGAGCATGTTAGTAAACCTGTGTGCATTATTGCAAATGGATGTTCACACGTCCAAAACATGAAATGGAGAAGAGTGTGTCAGGTGTTAAACATGGATTTAAAAGTTTGGATAACCAAAAAAGCTATTAGCTGCACTATTCTAAGCTTCTTGTTAAAAGTTTCGATACCCTATTTCATATTATTTATGAAACTCTAACCCACAAAATAACAGAATTCACACAGTATGCAGAGAGTAGATAGAAAGAAACTTTCTATATTGGCATTGAGATTTCGAGTCTCAGCGCCTCAACACTATAATGTGTTTTCCGAAACTGCTTCTTGAAGTATTGATAAGAACCTTGGGTATTTCACAGAACAAAAGCTGGCGAGACTAGATGGAGAACCCAAGACCTTATGAACTGTACACTGGAATTCTATACTTCCAATATAAGACGATATTCTCATACCGCAATTGGATATTAACATCCACCATAAGTTGCACCCTCTGCACCCATACAGGCTGGCTGTGTTGCTTATGTGTAGTATAGGTCTTGTAAATGGGTTAGAGTACCCTAATTACTCCCATATTTATAAATTCTTTTTTCTGATAAAAAAAGGCTGGCTGTGCACTAGTCTGCACTGAACTTGCAATCTTGGGAACGGGAAGAAAATGTTAAATAGAACTCCTGATATATTGTCTTATTATTGATAGGATGCTAATAATTGCTATACATATTTTAGGGCATGGGGGAACCACTTCATAACATCGATAATGTCATTACAGCTGCAAATATAATGGTGGATGAGCAAGGGCTTCATTTCAGCCCTCGCAAGGTCACTGTTTCGACCAGTGGGCTTGTTCCACAGCTCAAACGTTTCCTCCATGAATCCAACTGTGCATTAGCTGTTAGTTTGAATGCTACTACTGATGAGGTGAATTTCTTATTACTTTGCTGTATTGGTTCCTGGATCACCCTTAAAATTATACATGAAAATGCAAGGACAGGAATAGAGGAATGATTGATCACATTTGAATCTAATGTCAGGTAAGAAACTGGATCATGCCTATAAATCGAAAGTATAAGTTGGACTTGCTTCTTCAGACACTTCGAGAGGAGCTTCGCTTCAAAAACAACTACAAAGTCCTATTTGAGTATGTGATGCTTGAAGGAATTAACGACAGGTTAGCTTCTTGTTTTTGCGAATAAAACTTACGACTGTGGATTGCCGTGAAATGGATCATATGCATACTTGCAACTGTGCATTAAGGACTTTGTATGTTGGCAATGCGTCTTGTTATATGCACATATTTTATGTATGAATTGCATTAATGATCATAGGAGCCTGAGTTGGAATGTTGTGATGAATTTTAGATTGAACGATGTTCTGTACTATATTGGTAGCTATATCATATGTAGAGAAATGTTAAAATTATATTTTTCATACGTTATCACTTTCCTTTGCGTTTTGGTGCTGATTCAGGGTAACATTTGCCCTTTCATACCGTCTCCATTCACTGCCCTCATCAAGCACACCATTCATACGTAGTGTTATTAATATAACTACCGCATTGCTTGCATTCATTAATTTTCATTGAATCCCCTTACCCTTTATGATTGTTTGATACGCTCCATGTCCTTGTTCCTTTTTTCTTTGTAGCTGTTCATTTTCATTATGAATCATGAATATAAACTACTATGGCTGAAGTCTTGGTTCACATTTAATTTTTCTGGTTTCCCCACTGCATACCTTTATTATATGTGAAAAGTAATTTTTTTGCCTCTGGTACATATTTAACGGCAGCAATGGAGATGCAGAGAGGCTTATCGAGCTTGTGAAGGACATTCCTTGCAAGATTAATCTAATCTCATTCAATCCTCACAGTGGATCATTCTTCAGACCAACCAAAGACGAAAGGATGATTGAATTCCGTAATAGACTGGCTAGGGCAGGATTGACAGTCTTTTTAAGACTTAGTAGAGGTGATGATCAAATGGCTGCCTGCGGTCAATTGGGTAAGCCTGGCACCATTCAAGCTCCATTGCTTCGTGTACCAGAGCAATTCCAAATGGCAATTGGAAGCTCAGCTTGATTCATTTTGGAAGTTCTGTTTCGAATTGGTCTTACAGATACTGTTAACAAAATTCTTCTATAGGACCCTTGTGGTGGTAGCTATGGTGATATTATTTTACAGTTAATTGATATTATTTTATAAATGTGAAGGATCCAAATTCCTGACTAAAAATAGGATATAATAATAATAATAATAATAATAATAATAATAATAATAATAATAATAATAATAATAATAATAAGAGAGAAATAAGAGACAAATACAACAATGCAGAAAAAAATTATAGGTAGTATTTAATGGTATATATTTTCTTTAAATTACTACTAACAGGCAATTTAAAGGCTTTAACTACAACATTACAAATATTTTTATATCATTATTTGATTATAAATTATGTCTTATAAAAATTATAGTTTTATGGATGATAAGATTATTTGCACTTTTGTAACTTTAGAAGTTATAGCCATTGTGATTCTAATTAGTTCACGTTGTATAATTTTTGTAAACTAATAATCTTATAGAAATGAAACTCTTAACTTAAATCCTATAGTATTTTCACTTTTTTAGTTTTGGTAGTCGTGGCTTTAAAGAAATTAGTTCAACATAAAAAATATTCCTCACGCCATTATTTATAACAATATATAATGAAGTTTTCTCATTACTCTTAACTATATTTTTAAAATTAAAAATAAATAAGTAAATATAAATTATTTATTTCTAAAATATATAATGAAATTATTTTATATGATAAAACTTTTTGTACAAATTAACAACACAACACAGTGAATTCTTCTAACAGTACAACATAATACTTAATACTTTATGTAACTATTATTATTTTATTTTACTTTGGCAAAAGATGTATCTTTCTCACTTGTAAATAATTACAAATATAAAGTAATAAGTACTTGTCCACAAATATTAATATTATTAATGTGCATTTTTTTATGTTAACCTAAGTTTGTTAAAAAATGGACGTGTATATTATATTTACTCTTTAATATTTTTTATAAATTAAAATTAAAATTTTGGAGGTTTAAGAGAAAACATAAACAAAACTAAACCACAAAAGAGAAAGTACAAAATATTAAAACATGAAAAGAATTAAAAATAAATAAATTAAAGATCAATTTACAAATCTAAGATTCATACAATTTTTCTTATCGTAATTTTCTAAAATTTCAGATATCATGTTTGACCAATTAACTGGTTGAATCAATTAATTTAATCATATAACTATCATTTAATCATATATACAAATTAAATCAAAATATTATTTAATCTAATCTGCATTTAATTATCAAATCAAAATTCAATATTTTTCTAATTTAATTTCTGCAAGAAAAATATAACTATAGTCATAAAGTGAAAATCTAAAATTAGAGAGAAGAACAAATTTGAAATATTGAAAGTTGAATCTTAAGACTCAGTTCTCCATAAATGAAAAACGAAAAAACATAAAAAAAACATAATTCAAAAATGAAGATAAATAGAGAGAAAGATACACTTTTTAAAATTAAAAAAATTAAATAAATGATGCACAAAAGGGGAGCGAGAAGTGTATTTGGTGTCTAAGAGTAGATTATGAAAGTATTTAAATGAGAAGTGAAACCAACTCAACAGAAAAGAGTCTAGATTTATATCTAAAAAGAGACTAACCTTAAAAAGACTTATAAAAAAATAATAGTCAAAATTAGACAGTATTTTTATACTTATTCATAAGTAATTTTTACAAGAGACTAATACACTTAGAAGAACATCCATTTAGAAAGGTATAGGATGAAAAAATTTGAATTCAAAACTCTAACAAAAATGACACGAGTGGAACATGCCTCATCACGCTTGCAATGAGTGTCACATAAAGCACGCACCTCTCTTCCTACATAAACAAAAACTTACGAAATTCTTTATACATTCTTAAAAATATAGTTCGGATGTATTAAAACTCTTTCAATCTTAGATCACAAATAAATGAGTAACGATGTTATGGAATGGATACATTTCGAAATAGATTCAAATAAATTTCATATATATATATATATATATATATATATATCATAGAATACGTAAAACAAATATTATTTAGCGTTATTTAGAATAAGACATTCCAAAAAATATTTTCAAAGATGTAATCTGAAACTGCATTTCCAAAAGATAAAATAAAGATTTCAAAAAATTAGGTGCAGAAAGAAAGCATGGTGCAAGGGCAAGGGCAATGTTAAAAACACGAATTATTAAAGTATAAATAAAGGGTAGATACGATGGCTATTTACTCTAATAGAAAGCTTTGTGCCGTTTCTTACTATACATTTGGAAAGACCACCTAACCCACAAGAAATGGTTAGAAACTAGAGATATTTGTTCATTCCAAACGGTCAGCCACCCTTTCTCGCCGGACTAGTAACCAGGTCGTAGGAAATTATCCAAAAATTATCAGCTTAATAGCTGATGTCTAGCTGATGTCTGTACAAGAACAAAAAAAGAAAAAAAAAAACCTGGCGCCAACTATATGAAAATATCAACAGATTTGAGATCGCATGTTACGCCATAGAATCCTTGACGGACTCAACACAGTCAGTTGCCGGGCCAGCAGATGATGAAGGAAAAGATTCTATGTCACAATTATCCCTCATTGAATTCTGTAATTTTTCTACAAGCAATTTACGAATTTTCACTCTCAAATTGGACGCCTCTTCTGGTTTGAACCATCGCTTTCCAAACTGTAAGTTGACAAGTATCAGTTAACAGAAAAACCAATTTTTTGAAATAAAATTATCTAAATAAAGAAGTGGTAGCTATTACCATTGCCAAATCTTTCCTTTTCAGTCTCTCAGGTGCCTCCTCCATGAAACGCTCAATGAAGTACAATACAAAAAGACCACAGTCGAACTCATTCTTCTGTTGGGGAACCTGGTGCAATGTGTAAATGCAACAGGATGAAATTTTTCAGGAAAAGAAAAAAAAGAATATCACTATAATTGTTGAAACAACTGCAAAATAGTTTTGCCGCTTTCTTCTTTATCATCATTTTTAAGAATCTAACTTCAATAAACTAGACCTGCTGCATCCAATTAAAGTTTTGAAACAAATTTCAATGTCATTTTACGTGAAGACTACGTGTTTTTTCTATAATCTGATAAGAAACAGTTTTCTTGCGAAGTTAGTAAGCAGAACCTCATTCCTTCGAATGTAATCACTAAGTACAAGTCTATACACCTGATCTAAATTGGAGGTCAAACATTCATTTCATTAATAAAAAATGGTGAAAGATATGTTTATCTTCAAACTATCATAAAGAGTATCACTACGTTAGAACATTTTCTAGATTTACAGCTTGCAAATTTACCGTAATGGTTTGACATTCAATTCTACGAGGAAGGCACTTCCATATTCTGTCTGCAATTGAAACATTTGAAGATACATCTTCCCGATCCATATAGTTCTTTTCTTCAATCAAATAGCTACAATACAAATTTCACATCATTAAGAATTGATGTTTGAATTAAGATAAATGCCTATAGCATGTACAAAATTGATTTTCACCGTTCAAACCATCAATATTACTGAGGTCACCAGGTTTGAGTGAAAATTATCATGCACTTTAAAGGTGCTGGCTAAGTGACTAAGTCAGTCACTTTCCCAGGACAGTTCTTATAACAATGTTACAGAGCCACATAACTAACGCGGATATTGGTGAGAATACAAGTGACCACATTAGGTTGCAGCTGGGATGCATATAAAATATACAAGTAGAGAAGTCATAAAAAATTCCAGTTAAAATTCTGAAGTCTGAAGATATTTAGATGCATAAAAGTTGTGTTGAGCATAAAAATGATTGCTAACTAACTAAAAGTAAGTTTACAAATACATAAATGTGAAGTTGAAATAGAATTTAGATTGTAGCAAAAACATTTATTTCCATTAGCAAATAATATATTGAATCTATTCCAATACTTCCCAGGAGAATGGTTTTTTAAAATAACACATCATCTTTGTAGCTTACAAAAACTTGATCAGATAATCATATTTGCTGAATACAAGAAGACCTCGTCACAATTTAATAAAAAAAGCAGATATAAATCTTGCCAACTTCACAACCACCTTAAAAGTTATAGCAGAGTAGAAGTGGCAATGTGGTTGAGCAAAAAAATCATTTGTATCGATGAAATGGAAATGTCACATACGGGATACAACATACATACACTTCTTTAATCTCACCTTTTAATATTATCAAAAACTGATTTACTAGAGTGAAGACCTAAAGAATCCAAATGAAGTATGATTGGCCCCGATTCATCTTCTTTGTCTGGGATACAAATAATGATCAAGCTCCAGTGAAGGCTGGATATACGAAACATCATGAGTACCAACCCAGAACTGAGTAAAGGGAGAAGGTAAGATAAAGATATGACAGTATGCTCCTGTCAACTACAAAATTTTGGCAGGAAGGGCATAATAGAATAAAGCATAGACAAATGAGTATAACAGTAGCCAATGTGACTCAATCATATAAAATAATGTCAAGGCAGAAGGAGAGATGCCTAGAAATGTTATTACCAAAGAAAACCAACAAAGCATGAAAATCCCTGGAGCATCCAAAAAAGTAAACCAACAAACAAGAAAAAAAGAAAATGAAAATCCAAAAGATAAATTAGAAACAAATATTTGAATGAAATAGAGGTTTTGTCTATCATTCTTCTGAAGAAAAATTGTACACACGAGTTTCAATTATATATACTTATGCTAATAACTACTTGCCTAGAATAGACCTAAATTTAGAAAATAAATCTGTCCTCGGAGAAAAAAAGACAATTTGTTCAAAAGGAAAAGAAAATAAAAGGAATATACTGTCCTAAAATAATACAGTTATAATTATATTTAATATTCTCCCTCGAGGTAGTGAATGAATATCAATCATTTCCAGCTTTGCTAGTAAGATCCCAAAACCACTTCATAGGTAGTCCATTCTGTCAAATGACATCCCAATGGATCATATCCAATGGTTATGAATACTCCAATCCAATCTCTGCTTGATAAAGCGTTCGTCTCCCTCAATGTGTTTTGTCCTATCAAGCTAGATTCGGTTATGTACAAATGCTAATGATCAATTTGTTGCAGAATGGTTCTATAGGTGCTACATATTTTACATTAAGGTTATCTAAACTGATCACCCAGAACTCAAGCTTCTTGTGCCATAGCTCAGAATTCAGCCTTTGGAGTTGACCAAGAAACCACATTATGTTTCTTACTACTTCATGTTACCAGGGTTCGCACTCCGAAAAATACGATAGGAAAATGTTGTCCTCCTTGCAATAATTGAACCTGCATAATTCATACCTATGTACACTTCCATGGAGTGATTTTCTTGTCAGGTGCAGAATATTTTCTTATTTCCATTTGAATCTGATCCCACCAAACACAGGTAGTAAAAATTCGAAGATTCAAAGTACCTCAAACTATCCAAAGATTGAAGCCATCTTTTCAGTTTGCACACTAAATCGTAAAAAAGTTATGCTTCTGGTTAAAAATGGATAAGTTTCTCCGATGTTGAGATACATTACCCAAGGACAATAATTTTGGTAGTTATTTTAATATTTTATTACCTTACACCCCTATCAAATTAAGATTGACTTTTGCATTTCCTTTCCCTATTTCGGCAAACTCCAATTTAATTTACACTTTCCAACTTTTGGTTATATCAATTTATATATACCATTATATCAAATCAGCAACAATATCATATTGTTCTCTTCGACTCCGTCTTCCTCCCTCATCTTTCCATCTTGGCATTACTTTCCAGACATTGGGCGTTTTAAAGAAAAAAAAAAAAAAAAAAAAAAAAACCTGGCGCCAACTATATGAAAATATCAACAGATTTGAGATCGCATGTTACGCCATAGAATCCTTGACGGACTCAACACAGTCAGTTGCCGGGCCAGCAGATGATGAAGGAAAAGA
>Ga0209489_105216_pt1 | contig 22905 bp, 9 predicted proteins | sample SiratrowhiteBW_FD_187527 | JGI IMG/M metagenome (GOLD analysis project Ga0209489, IMG submission 187527) | Root nodule microbial communities of legume samples collected from California, USA - Siratro white BW (SPAdes) (version 2) | ecosystem: Host-associated > Plants > Roots > Nodule | place: USA...
AACAATTCCTCCACCCGATAAAGATGCTAATCTCAAAATCTAGGGATCTAGAAAAAGTTATCAGAATAAAACCAAATTTTAGTATAATCTTAATTAAGTTGAGAGAAGTACTTTTCTCAACTGTCCCTACTAAGATTGATGACAATAACCTAAGGAAAAATAGAGAATAAGGGATCTTTAGAGCAAATATGAACTTACTCTGTTTGAGATTCTGATCGGTTAGAAATGATCCTTAACTCCCCAGCTACTGTAGGGTATGTTCAAAATCTAAAATAGATGAGATATGAAGAGAAAAATTAGAGAAAAGGGAGAGCTTGAGAGAACGAGAGAGAGAAAAGAAAAGGAACTAGAGGTGCAGGGAGACGACTTTTGTACCTTAGAGTATCAAGAACATTCATTTATGTTTTCCACAACATCTTCACAATCATCAAAGTTATTAAGAAAATTATATAATTTTTTGACTCTTGGGGGGCTTGAAATCATAATGCATAACATTAAACATTTTCTCTTCATACATAATCAAAGAGTCAAATTGTCAATGACTAAAAAGATTAACCATGAATTGAGTTTACTGCTTAAGTTTCCATGGAGATTCATCTCACATAACTATTCTATTTTCAATTTTTCTTATTCTATTTTAAAATTTGGGAAAATGTTTCATTCATCTTTCACCTGGAGAATTAGTTGGATGTTGATGTAGTTTATCACATTTTCTATCATTTTCATGCGATATCATTTTTTTTATATCCTCATGACAAATCTTTTAAATTTGAGCATTAGATGTAAGTACTTGATGACATATTTTGTACACACATTTATAGTTTTATTATACAAATAAAAATACTTTTCATATACTTTACTTCTAATTTTTAACTGATTTCCTTTTAGTAATAAAAAATTAGGTTTATTGTACATATTAATTTTAATTTTGTATTTTCAACTAATTTGACTTTTTTTTCACTATTTTGACCATAATTTATTCTGTAGATATTTTTATCTGTGATTTTAGTTGCATTAAGTTCTATATTTTTCATGGCTTCAAAATATACATGAGTTTTCAAGATTTGAAGTCTCTCTATTATTTTTTTACAATTTTTAAAGATTAAAAAATTTGTCGAATTATTATAAAAGAACTCATATATATTTATTTTTCTTAAAATTAAATTAATTAACCATTCATGTCACTTCTCATAAAAATAAAAACCTATGCAGAAATAGGAATAATTGCACCACAAATGATATTTCCATAAGATAGAGATCTACAAACATACTCACCAATCCCATCAATATCTATTATCTATTGGAGGGGTGGCAATAAAAGTTATTATAAATACAGAAGTTACAATCAATAAATCTGGTATCATCAAAACACCCAACCATTCTATGGAAAGATGATTTTCAATCACAAAAGGGATCCCATATGCTTACGTTTGGGCGTCTCTCTAAAATTACAATCATTATAAAATCTTGGTTCATTTAACATTATAGACTCCTAAACACAAAAATTTTTCTATAATGCGAAAATTCGAGTACTTGTTATTTAACAATGTAACATGATTTATATACGAGTTTCAACCATTACTAATATATAGTAGATTCTTATTCATTTTGGTTTATCTGAAATTTTCTTTTTATCCCATTGATTTATAAAAAAAGTTTCTTTTCTAGAATATATATATATATATATATATATATATATATATATATAAATAATATAATATAATACAATTTTGATCTAAAAATTAAAGTTAAAATGAATTGGTCTAAACGCAAAATAAGTCCGATGAAGTAGATAATTTATTTTGTAATTCAATACAATAAATAATTCTTCTCCAAACTGCTTTTCCTTTATATACATCTTAACTTGAATTAATTACCTAGTTAAAAAAAGTTAAATATTAAATTTATTAATCTAAAATCTTGACTCCGATTACATCAGCATTTCAAAATCCTATAGGTATAGAAGATTAAAAAAATGATTTTTTATCATCATTTAATAAAAAACATTCGTTTTATCAATTTACACCGATTTGAAAGTATCATAACCTATTTTAAATTCTAAACTATTGATAGTACCGCTTCTGAAAAGAAAATTCAAATACCAAATTCGATCTCTATAAAACTTTCTCAATAAAATTAAAGAAATTTTTGTAAAAAAAAAATTGTAGAACAATTCTTCCAATAATTTTTCTGAAATTAATTTTTTCAAAAAAGTGTGCTACTTTTGTGTTTATGAGCCAAAGTTTTATACAAGGAAATTGAAATATATATTTTATTTGATAGATTTTTTTTTTTGGGATACATTGTTAATAATGAGAAATTTTTCTTTATATGCGCAAAAAGCAATATAAATTTCTTTATGTCAAACCGACTCGATGATCCATTTCATTACAAAATTTTGTTTTACCCAATGATCTCTTTAGAGGAATAATGGAAACTATTGTATCAAAATTTCTTTATAACAATTAGAAATGAATTTTGCAACATTTTGTAGTATTGAAAATTTTTACAGAATACTTAAAAAATAGCCTGAAAAGTGTGATGAATAGTGAGATAATTGGTTTGTATAGATTGATCATGGTATAGTCTAAATATCAAAATAAATTGCCATAAATATATAAAATAGTATTTTTCTTTTGATCGCTCTTGATTTTGGAAGAAAATATCTTTGTCAATATACCTTTTCTTTTAAACATTTATGACTATCCCAAAATATCAAAAGATGATGGAAAATAGCTGTATTATCAAAAATCAATTTAAAATCAGAAAACTGGAAAACCACGAGACTCAAAAAGTGGCTTAATTGAGAGAAATATATATATCCACATGCTAGAAAATGATCAAAACACAAAAACATACAATAGAAAAAGTTTGAACAAAACAAGCATGCAGCAACAATCCACGCACTATAACAGACAAAAGAAGCTTTGACAAAACCATGTCACTTGATAAGCACATAGAAAAGATCAAACATTGTTTCTAACGGAGGAAGACCCTTTGTCTTCTTCTTCCTTACTGGCGAGGGCAAGAGCACGAGACTTGGCGATGAAGAATCCCAAGGTGTGGCCAACCACAGCAGCTATGAATATTCCCCCATTGAAGGACATCACAGCAAGCATCACCATGTAAACGAAGCTGATGCGAAAAAAGTGAACAATAGCTTGAACGAGTCCTCCCAGAAGGGGACTTGTCCCAGGTTTAACGAGTGGTTGGTTTGATAAAACCTCAATAGCCATGGCTAACAAAATCACAAATATGATAGCTAAGATGTACATGCCAACACTGGTATCAGGCCACCCAGGGAAAAGCACTATGGCATCTTTGCCCCAGTAGAAACTCATCTGCATCATCATGCTCTTCATGTTGTATGTGCCATTAACCATGGAACCCATGTCTTGGTCTGGAGACATATACATATTACTCATACTCATGAAAAGAGAGAGAGAGAGAGAAATAATGCAAAGATTTCTTGGTGGATTGACCCTGCTATTAAAGAAAAGAAGGGCCAATGAAAATTAACGTGGTGATGAAACCTGAGAGCTACGCAAATGTTTTAGTTGTATTTTAGGTTTCTATTTTGTTCATTTCTCATCGTCTTTTGTGAGGGGTGTCACGTTACTCCGTTTCTTCAACTCTACATGGAGACCAGTTTTTACGAAAAAGAAGAAGAGAATGCTCTCATTTGTAACGATTAATTTAGTAACATAAGTTGTGTCTCTTACCGTTTCTTTCTGTCAGTCCCAAGAAAATGTGTTTTATTTTAAATTTTAATATATCGTTATAGAAAGAAGAGGGGAGATAAAAATACATGAATGTGAAAAAATAAAAATAGAGGGATATATTAAAAAGATATAAATAAAAGATGGTATTTTTTTTTTCTTCGTAGTTTGTATTATAATAACTTCAAACGATAAATTAAATATAAAGAAGTATATAGTGAGATCTTGGTTATATCGTAGAAGAGGAAACCGTTGAAAGTCTCCTCCTAGAAGATTGAGCAACAAAGGTGAGATTCTTTCTATGCTAAGAGTAAAATGAAATTTAATAATGACTTTTAATTCTAAATGAACATGGGTTGTAACGTCATTGTCTACCTGGAGGTGTGATTGGGCATTTGCCAATTTAAAAAAAAAAAATTGTATATATCTAACTATGTAACTTTGAGACTATTTTCAATACTACTTCCTCTTAAATGATATTTTTCAAATTACTTTAAAAGGTTTTAAAATTTTTTTTTCTTCAGTTTCATATTATATTAATTTTTTATATAAATTTTTTTTTTAATGGCAAAAAATAAAATTAATGAGAATATTTTAGGAGTGTTTCAACTTTATTACAAAACAATCATTTTACACACTTTATCTATAAATCTAAACGTCAATTCCATACTCAAGATCGAGTTTCCAAGGCCTAGCTTCGAGATCGAGCTCCCAAGGTCGAGCTCCATGATTGAGCTCCCAAGGTCGAGCTCCCGAGATCGAGCTCCCGAGATCGAGCTCCCTGACTAAGCTCTCAAGGCCGAGCTTTAATGGGCCGAGCTTCAAGATCAAGCTCCCATAGCCTGAGTTCCAAGACCAAGCTCCCAAGGTCGAGCTTCATGATCGGACTTCCATGGCCGAGCTCTGTGATCAATCTCTGCATAGCTAAGCTTCGTAGCTGAGCACTCGACTTCTGTGGCCGAACTCTGAAGGTCAAGTTTTGTGACTAGGTCCCCTTAGCCCTTCTTTAGAGTTGATCTCCAAAAAGGCACTCCTTGGCCGAACTCGTGAGGCCGAACACCCTGACCAAGCTACTCCTAAAACCGAGCTCCCATGAGCCGAGTTCCAAGACCAAGCTCCCAAGACCGAGCTCCATGATTGGGTTCCCTTGGCCGAGCTCCCATGGCCGAACTCTACGATCCATCTTTACATAGCTGAGCACCTGACTTTTGCGATCAAGCTCCCAAGACCAAGTTTTGTGGCTGAGCTCCCCTTAGCTATTCCTCAGAGCCGATCTCCAGAAAGACGAGCTCTGTAAACGCTCTCGAGATGGCCGAGCTTCCTAACCGAATACCTGATATCGCCTTTAGAAAGCTGAGTTGGATGAACAACCTCTCAATGCCAACACCAAAAACATCGAGCACCAAAAACATCGAGCTCTGTATTTGCTATCCTAAATGCCAAGTTACATAGTTGAACACCCAAATTGGATAATTGAAACCCCTAAATCAATAATTTTCTATGCAAAAGTATAGGTTGCTCTTGTATCAAAATGAAATTAAAAATTTTCAGTAAATCTATCTAAATAAAAAAATTTTCGGATTATATTCCATTATAATAATTTAGTGATTATATTTTATAGTTTTTTAACAGGCTTATAAATTAATTCAAAAATAACTTGTTTTAAAGAATAATTGATTTCATAAAAAATTTTTAAATAGTTTTATTATAATTAGGTTTTAAAATATTTAATGAAGAAAAAAGTTTAAACTAGGGAATCCGTAATTGATTATCCAAAATAGTGTAATTCTGTTAATTATCCAAGATACATTTAACACAATTTAAAGAATGCTAGAATTTAGATCCTAAGAAAATTAGCTATTCAATATTTAATCACTGACACCTTACTGTTTGTTTTACAACTACGACACCTTACCGTTAACACTATATAATTGCTTTAATATTATTGGTTAAACGTGCTTCTTTTGGTATAATCAGCCAAACAAATATTTCTCTAATGGTTTTATTGAACATTTCGATAGATTCTAGGCAAAAATAAGTTTTCTTATTTTTACGTTTACAGAATGAGTTTCACCATTTTTAAAACATGTGGATTCTAATTAATCTAATTTCAAATGATTTTATTTATATAAAAAAATCAAATTTATTGAGTTCATTTTTTAATTATTAGTAAATAAAAAAATGTATTGAAAAATAAAACCATTATTAATAATTCAAAATATAAAACATCAATAACTTTTTTAGTTTGCTCATATATTTTCACTAGCATTGACAATTTTTTTATTGATATGATTAAAATTATTTTTAGACAATTTTTTTTTGATATGGTTTAAAATTATTTTTAGTTGATGTTAACTATAATTATTTAAACTGATAAAAATAACTATAACTAATGTCAGAAGAAAATTTTTCTCCGTTAATATTACAAAAAAAAAAGTCTTTACAAATTATTGATGAAGAACAACATTAGTTATGATAATAAAAAAATAATTGTTACAGACATAAAAAACTACTACAAATAACAATAAAAAAATATGATCTAATTTAATTTTTCAAAAAAATAACATTTTGATGTTGAGTCATAAAACCTTAACTAATATCAAGATAAGAACAGCAAAACAAATCGGACAATATAAATAAAAAATAACTTCAATTAAAATCAATAAAGAAAACCTAGTCAATACATATAAAAAAAAAGTAGTCATTCCAGTGTCAAGAAATCCTAACTAACCTTGATCAATGATCTTTATTTTCTAAAAAAAAAACTATAATTGATCTTGATTGAAAAAAAAAAAACTTATTTGCACCAATTAAAAATAACTTCGGTTAATTTAAACTAAAAAAAAAAGTGTTGAAATTCAATGCAAAAACACTATTAATATTGAAAAAAAAAATAAAAATCCTGACCAATGGTGGTCGAAAACTAATTTTGACTTAACATCAATCATCAAATAAATTTATTGATATTGATAAAAAAAAAAAAATAAACATGATCAACTTTAATTTAAAAAAAAATATTTGTTTACGTTTATGAAAATATTATTGTGATTATGACACTCAAGACTTTCCCAAACCAATAATGTGTCTTAGTCAAGTTGGTAAAACTAGGACTGAAATTAAACTAACGAGAATACAAATATGAGAAACATATATTTGAGAATTTAAAAAAAATTTAAATTTTTATTTTTAAGTAAAATTTGAAATTCTTTTATTTTAAGTAATCCTATTACTTTTATAAAATTTTAGAATTTTAATTTCTATAGAAATATTTTACGCAAGTAAAATTTTTTGTGGTAAAAAATTTTAAATTCTCTAAAACAATAATTATGCTCTTAAATGTTTCTATCCAAACACATGTTTATAATAAATTTATCAAAAAAAGGTGTGGAGTGAGAAGATAAAAAACTGGATTGAGCATCATGGGCCAATACTTCTTTTCGTCCGTACACCGACCTTTCCGAAGCCCAACGAAATTCGTATTTGATTTACATGGTTCAAGTCAACCCAATCATTCTCTGCCCTTAGTTTATCGTTTTAATAATTCCTTTTTTTTAAGTTGCTAGTTCATTGATTCATTGTTATAATTTATTTTTTAAAATTTAATTTTATTTAAAATTAATTTAATATTATAAATTTCAATAATCACTTTTTAATGCATGGATGTTTAGAATATACAATTTTTTTCTTATGGTATACTTTATCTGACCTTAAGTATTTTATGTTCTTTTTTTTTTTTTTTTTTTTTTTTTTTTTTTTTTTTATTTTTTTTTTAATTTTTTTTTTTTTTTTTTTTTTTTTTTGACATGTTTTTAAAAGTATCCTATACCTTTCGGACTACATAATTTCTCCTGACTAAAAGCGCATGAGAATGTCGTGCAAAAATATTAATGACATGTGTGAAAAACGAGTCAACAAAGACTTCTATCAACATGCGTTGACACATTTCATAAATGTGACTAATAATTATTTCCCATGTGCGGTAAAAAGTCAACAATGGTTGTTCAACTCAGTAGCACCATGTCAATGAATGCACTAATTTAACAATTCAATCCATAGTATCTTCAATAAAAATATTCACGTTGTTGAAAAAACCAGTTGAGGTAATTCTAGATAAATATCTAGAAAACTATGTTCTTCATAATCTAGAGCTGAATTCAAAAATTCATTTTGAGATAAAGGAATTCTAAATAGCTTTATATTTATGAAAATGTAAAAAACTATATTGAATTTCGAAAATAATTGTCCAAAATCAACTCTATCTTTCACTCATTCAAAACCACACAAGCATATAACATAGCAATATGATAAATCAATTTGTTGAAAATCACTTTTGTGGCTCATCCAAAAACCGCACCTATCCATGTGCTAAACACAAGATAATTTGATAAAAACAATTTTATTTTCAGCGAATCCAAAACCACAAGCAGCAGCAATATATAAAACACCATACATATCGAAATGATTAATGAAGCAGAAGTTGGTGAAAATGATTACCTGAAGTTACTTCATCAAACAGAACAAAGTCTGTACAAGTTGATAGATACAAAGTTCTGGTGCCAACAATAAATGAGTTGGGCAGTATGATGTCTATATATGTGCAAGTACATATACAAAATACATAACAAAATATGAATTCTGTTCAAAAATAAATTAAGGCACTAGACAGGAAGAGAAAGGGATGTTTGATTTCATTGGTTCTATACATCCTTCCTTCCAGGAGTCAAAGCCTCTGATTTGCATATGGGGCAGACATTTTTCACCACCAACCATTTCCTTAAGCAATCTGCGTGATATTCATGCTCACATCGAAGAACTCCAATCTTCTCCTGGTTCTTGAATTCTTCCTGTGAAATAATAGTAGGGGTGATTCATTAGTACATGAAATAGAGCACAAGGTCAGACTATCAAATATCAATGTCTAGAAATAACTGATGAAAATGTGTTTCTAAATGTTCATACCTGACATATTATACAAGAATCTGTTTCCTGATCATCACAAGCTTCCTCCTCCAGATTAATAGCAGCAGCACTTGTTGAATAAGACTTTGTTTTCAATTGATTTGTGATTGTTTCCTCTGATAAACCGGTGCTAACATTACCAATCCTCTCACCCAATGCAAGGAGATCCTGTCATGAGTTTCAAGTGTAAATTATTTACAATTGTCTACAAACTCTAAACTTTGGTATCCTGTACTTCACATATGTCTGCATTGACATGAAAATACAATACCAATCTTTGTATACTTACCTCATAAGACATATCCTCTATGTCCAAACGCATATCTCTGTGATGGTCAACTAAATTTCCCACTTCATCAATTAAAGCAACATCCTACACAAGTTTTAATTGACAAGAAAATCAATATATTTATAATGTATAAGAAGTACTATTCTTTCTACACAAGGACAGCATTAGAGTTAAATAGAGAGTATTAAGAGACAGGAAATATTACATCAACTTGGAGGAAGCCCACAGGTGGAAGACTTCGGTGTCCAAGAGTTGTCTCAGGCATAGCCCCTCTATGAGGTCGGTAAATCCGAAGGCCAGCAGATGGTACAGGGCCAACATGCCTAGGACCTAGCTCAAAACCAGGCTGTGCTGGGATAGCGACGCCACGTGAAGGATTTATTGGAACTCTAAATGATGCTGCAGTTACTGCAGGGTGAAAGTTGATATTGTGACCTCTTACTCCTTGCATTGGCAGTGCTGGGTGATGATAATTATGGTGCTGTTGGTTGATAGGAAGAGGGTGAGGAAACCTGAGGCCATTTCGGCCTCCAGCTGGATCATGATATCTCTGCAAACCCATACTTGCACTATCTAATGAACCTCCATTTACAGCAGGTCCTGAAAGTAGTATGGAGAGTCAGACAGGGTAAACTCAGCCAACACACCAAATTTAAAGAAAAATCTGAGAACTTCCTTTGGCCCTTAATTGACAAGATAGGAGGCAGATCATACACACAAAAACACCTATGCATGCAAACTGAGAGTTATTAAAACAAGATTTCTCATAAATTTATTGCCTGATTGAGAAACAACATTCAAGAAGCTGTAATTAACACTTTTTCATCACAAAACCTGAAAGAGCTTAGCAAATTATTCACTAATAGAACATTCAATTAATGAGCTAATGATAGTAAATCCATAAAAGAACTAGAAAACACATGAAGAGGAAAAAAAATACCTTGTACATAAGGCATTGGAAGCGACTGATTCCAGGGTGTAGTATGGCCATCATTGTTGTTACTGTTCAACTGCTGGTCCAACCACGGAGGAGCAGCTGGCTGAAAGTGCTGTCCTAAATAGTTTCCATGAATCAAATGATTATGGTCATGCACCATAATAGACTCACCTGGTCTGCTCCATGCACTACCATGTGGTCCTACTTCCACAAGTGAAGGGATGCGGAATGAAAATGGTGCACCATCCATCATAGCAACACCATCAGTAGTGTGTCTTGCATTAAGAGGAGCAATTGAAGAGCTAGATGATGCATTAAAATATTGGTAATTTCCTCTCATCCCTTCAGCAACTTTCCTTTTGTAAGGACCTCTAACATCATCCATGAAACCGGAACTTCTTCCAAAATTATCTGAAGAAACCCCAGCAACTGCAAATGTACTTGAACCAGGCAACTGATCAGAGGCTCTGTGATTTAGAGGCATAGGGAAAACGCCAGGACCAGAAGGATTAATGCCAGAATAATATAAGTTGGCTGCAGCTGGCACACCCATATCAATATTATGGGGATGCTGAATGCCATTGTATGGTGTAACACCATACACCCTGGCATTGTCATAAGCATCCGGTAGATGGTGAGAATCAACATTAGTTGTGTTCCCAGAAGCTCTCACCATTGCAGGCATATTATTAGGCTGTGAGACGTTTGTGGTTCCTCTAGTAAGCATACAGGGTTCAGAATGATGATAGCCTCGTCTCTGTTGATCCATCTCTGAATCCGTTATTTGATCCATAATGTAGAGATTTCTGGATGCAAATTAATCCTAATATTCCAAGCAGAGTGAATGAAACCAGTCAGAAACACATCAGGGGAACAAAAGATTAAAACCAAATCTATATGTAACAAAAGCAAATATTCAGCACAAGATAAGAATGTTTTCAAATTCAAATATTTCACATCAAATAATGGAAATTTCATCTTACATACTGCTTCCTTTAATATAACAACACTCCTCTCTATATGGTTATACTTTTCCTGATTTAATTTTCTTAAAGAGAAAAGGTTGTCAAATAAAGCATGTAAGGATGTCCAAAAAAAAACACATGTCCAATACATGGGTATATTCATATATTCACACCAATCTCCTTCAATTACACAGAAGTTGCATATTTTCACTTCTGTGTCGCATGCATGCAACATAAATTAAAATAGCTGGAACAAACACCCTGTACACTACAAGGGAATCGGGTATTAGGTAAGCTAGTAGCAAAGGAATTCATTCGACAATATATGAAATAATTTATGCAGCTTCATCCTTCAAGAGAAAAAGTATAACCATGGCAACTCCAACACACAAGAGAATCGCAAAAGTATAACTGGTAGAATTCCTTCAGGTGTGCTAAAAATGACTCTGTAAATGAATTAAAATACATTCAATTTGAAGACCATGTAATCATAAAGTTCAAAGTAAAGAACTCCCCAACCCCTATGAATGGGAAAAACAATTATGCGCATACATAATCAAAATCAAAATCATCAGACCAGAAGAGAAAAAAAAAATTCTTTCTTTAACCACTTCAAAGGGTCACAACCAAACAAGAAAGTACTTGACCCATATCATCCTCCCAAATTCATCACCGACCAAACAACACACCAAAAGAACAGATAACAAACCGTACCTTGTTATCATCAAAACAAGAGCTTGCTGCTTCTAAGTTTCAGAGATCAATATAACTTATGGAACACCCCCAAAATCAACTCTGTTAAAAATTCACACAAAGATTAAGGTTTTTTTTAATTTTTTTCAAAAAGGCAAATTTACAAATGAAAAATGTCAGAAACTAAAATCGGGTGAATGTGATCACAACCCAAGAATGCAAGTTCCTTCCTTTCATCATAGAACAAAAAATGGCACAATTTTAACCCTAGGTAGGAGCAAAAGGGGCAAAACTTGGGATAAGAAAATTGAACAATTGATTTTAAGAGAATTGAATTACCAGAGCGAGAATTCGAGGGGGGCGAAAATGATTAGAACCGGTGATAGAAGGATCGGAGAGAGGAATGGAAGAGAGAGAAAGAACACAAGAGGGGTTAAGAGAGAGGAAGAGAATGAATATGGAGAAGGAGGAGAGGATGTGTCTTTCATTGGAGAGAAAATTTCATCATCCTTTTTGTAATAACAAAAAAAAAAAAATTAATGCTATTTTTTATTTTCTTTTTTTTTTGTCTGTATTATATAGCAGTTTTGTAAGGAAGAAAATCAAAATCTAATTAGGGACACTACCATTAACCTTTTAGCTTATCAAAAAAACATATAGGGTATCTATATATAAATTTTTCTTTTATTATTTTGTAATAATTTATTGTATATAATTATTTTTATTAAATTAAATTAACTCTGATTTCCTATTTGTTGCACTGTATAAAATCTTTATATTTATCATATTAAAAATTGTAGTTTGAATTTAATCTGTACATGTTAGAGAGAGAGAAAAAAAAAAAGTTTTACACAGTTGGTTAATTAAAAGGCATGATAAAATGATTATAAAGTAATTATTATAAAATTAAAAACTTAGTGTGTATATATTAATTTATAACTGAATCATTATATAAAACCTCTTAACAACTTCCACAAGCAAAAGATTTGTTATATAATAATAGTGATTTGTATGATAATATAAAAATATTCTATACTACCTTGTAAACTTTTTGAAGTATATTTTTTAGAGCACTCCATTGAAGTATATATAGTATAAGGGGTGGATTAATTATATTTCTTTCCCTTTGAATGGGTTTCTTCAATCAATAGACAAAAATGATTTGACATGCAAGGCAAGTAAAAGGGATGGTGAGTAATTAGTAAAGACATTTAATAAAAGTTATCTTTCTTCTAAAAGTGAAAAACTTATTTGTCTGTGCCAAAACAGTTAGTTTTTTTTATAAGAACATATGAATTTTTTTTTTGGAGAATATAAATAATTAAGTTGATGATGGTAGACCCACAATCCATAGAGCAAAGTGGGTGGTTACCTAAGAAAGCTGAGTTTTCGTTTCTAATGTGATTGTGATAGTAAAAAATATGGAAATTGACTAATTTGTTGGTTTGATTAAAAGAAACATATTATTTATCACATCAAATATGTAGATAATAAGAAATCTAACAATTCTTCAACTAATTATAGCATATTTGATCTCTTAGGATTTTAATAGGTTTGTTTTTGGTAAACTATCCAAAGTCCTCACCTCTCAACCAACTTCACCATGTAAACCATAAAAAAATGCTAGTTGATGTCTCATGTAATGTGTATGGTTGAAAACATGGCATAAGTTTAGGCATTTAGTTTCCTTATTACATGAGTTGATACTCCTATTTGTTTGCTTATGTTCTGAAATCACTCTTATATATCTTAGAGGATGTAAGAAATTGACAATGAATTAGGTAATTTAGGTTTCCAATCTAATGATTTATTGTCATTAACACACATTTCTTTTTATTGTCATAACAACCTTTTTCTGGTTAATTTTTCTTTCTATATATAATGTCACTCTCTATAAATTTGTATTCTAAATTTTGCCATATTAACTAATATTTAACAACTCCTGTTTCCTATAAAAAAAAAAAAAATCTATGGAACATTAAAATGGTGAAACTAAGTTAACATGGGATGAAAGTGCTCTTGATACACATGTATCCTTATCTAAATTTATAAGGGATAGCTGAAAAGTATAATATAAGAACCAAAGTATATTCTTTCATTTTTAAATGACACGTATATACAGAAAAACGACACGAAATCTTGAAATGTGAACCCTCTTTTCTTACTACAAACAAATTATTAACATGCATATTCATTTTCTTGTCATTGAAAAATATTATTCATTTCTTTGCATTAATCTGTGAGTGGTGTTCATCACGGTGGTGCATGGCTGTTACTGTTGTTTCATTTTTTTATGAAATTTTGTAATGTTGGTTTGAATTGATCATTGCTTTCTTCCTTGTTTTCTTCTTACAGTGTCTGATTTTCCTCTTAGAAATTCAGTAATTTGATTCTTTATCTTTAACGTCTTTCACCAAATACCATGTGCGCAAATGGACTATACTATTCTCAATACCAGCAACTATTTATTATCATTGTCGTTAGTGCTAATTTATCATAGTTACTAATTGACACGTGTTTAATACAAGAAAAGGTAAGATAAGTGGTATTCTTGAAATGATAAACTTTCATTCTGAATTTCCTACAATAAGACATAATTCACCGATCAGAAAGAGATATATGTCATTTCATGGTTTGATATATGATAACAGGTAATTATAGTTTTGATTGTAATTATAAATTTTGTTTGATTAGTTTTAAAACATATCAAAATGTTAACACCAAAAAGTATATAAAATGTTGCATACAGCTAACAAATGGAGTACATGCATAAAAGCACGTGGATACACTATTAAAATATACACTATTGAAATGAACTTTTTATTAAGATAAATACCTTTTCTATTAGGATAAATAATGATATTATAATGAAAAATGAATTTTAAGTATAACATTTAACCATTAGAATTAGAATGAATTAAGAAACATACAAATCCTAAAAAATATAAATAAAATACATGAGAACAGGAAGAATAATACGTGTATATAATAAAAGTTTAAATAAAAATAACTTTTAAAATGATTAATATCAAAAAATAATTTTAATTTTTTATATTACCGTTAAAATAGCAAAAAGTTAAGATTAAAATTTAATTAAGATTAAATTATATATTTTTCTTTACTTTGTTATCATTTACTACAATTGCACACAATTGCACATGCAATTCAATGCATAAAAGTTTATTATTTAAATTTATTGTAAAATATATATTTAGAATAAAATGATTATTACAATAATGCTTGTTAGAAAAGTAAACCTAAATAACAAAGTAAATAGAAGAATTTAAGTACAGACATTGTGACAGAAGAAAACCTGAGAAAAAAAAAAAGAATGATTTGATTTTAGTATTTTATTATTTTTAATCTTATATGATTGTTCTAAGAATGTCATGATTATTTAAGTAAACATATATTATCATAATCATATGATGTTTCTTATTTCCTTAAAGAAGGAAACTTTAGTTTCACGTCTCTATATTGAATTGATATTGATAGTTACTTATAAAGACCTTAAGGGTAAGCCTGAATCCCAATTTGTTAGTCATAAAGGCATTAAAGGGAAACTCTGAATCTAAATTTGGCAAATTTTGATTTGATGCAGAAAACAAGTAAAAAAGTTGTTGATGTGGACTAATTAATACACAAATGCAAAGGGTATAGGCATGTTTCAAAAGTTTCTCTAACCACAAAATTACAACACTATCAGCTTAACTTCTCCCTTTAACTGCACACTTTGCTTCTTTGTTTTGTTTAGGTTGCAACTCCCATAAGTAGTGTTATATTCCCATGTTCTAAAAAGAAACACCTAGGAATGCTTTGACCTGCATTTTGAGGTAACATGCAATGCTTAACTTTGTTCTTTAACTCATGTCTTCCAATGTATTTCTTGTTATAAAGAGAGTTGCTAATTATGCAAAATTAAGATGTAGAAAGGACATAAGGTATATTCCTAGCATAAGCTCAAAGAAATACCAACCTTGAACTCCGATTGAAACAAACAATTCATTGTTTTTTAATTTTAGGAGACTCTGGGATGAAATTTATATAGGAAAAAAATTTACAATTTTTTTATTTTTTGCTTTAGTTTATTATTGCTGCATCAATGAAAAGCTATGTTTATGTGTGAATGCTTTTTGGGTTAAAGTTTTCTTCTCAAGTAAAGCTGATCAACACCTCACATTCACGCAACACACTTAGGCCAAACATTTCCTTTGTATCAAAACAAAACAACTACTGATACAATCTCTGATCTCTTAGATAAGAGTTTTTAACAAACAAATAACACTTTTTTAACATTTGTTGCTCTTCTTATTGAAAGGGAGGGTCTAATGATAGAGAATAGTGATCTATCAACCAATCAAATTATTTAATTCATTTTTTTAATATTATAAACTCTTTTTAAAAATGATAGAAAGTTAAAATGAATCCACATTGCTTTTTCATGATAGATTTGGCTGCAGAAAATCTATCTTTGTTAAATTGAGATCTTTTTTCTCTCATTTCCCAGGCACACTTGTTGTGTTTTCATAAATAGAATGCACACTTATAACATTTTCTAATACATATGTTATACTTAATTTGCATTAAGATATTTTTTTTTCTTGATCATTAAAAGTTACTTTTTCACCATATTTAATGTTGAGAAGAGAAATAAATAAATAAATAAGAAATTAGTGAGGATTGTGAGAAAACAATAAGTAGACAAACGAAGAAGAAAAAACATAAAATTATTATTACACAAAACTTATTGTTTACATAGCAGAACTAAATATATACAACCAACAGAAAATACTGACATCCAAAGTATGCAATGTATGCATGCACTTTTTATAACATTACTTAATATTTATATTTCTCCTTAAATTTATTGGTGGTTTCAAAATAACCATAAATTCACGCAGTGAGAGAGAAGCTTTGTTAAAACATCCACAACAGGAAAATAAATTAGGTGAAGACGATTTTGTTTAACTCGTTCAGACACGAAGTGAGTATCAAGTTTAAAAAGTTAATTTCTTTTTTTAGTTTAGTTTATTTTTTCACACTAGATAAAAATTATTTTTTTATCAAAATTAACAAATCGAATTAGGATTTCAAATCAAAATTTTTTTTAGTTAAACATGATTTCAGATTGGTCCAACACAAATGACATGTTAACAATTTCAATTAAAAACGTTAATATAAAATTATTGATTTGATATGTATAACCAAATTTGTAGTAAGAAGAACAACACTAAAATTGTCTGAATATATAATTTTGGTATTGAATAGTGTACAATGATAAGGGATCTAAGCTAAGTAATTTCAGCAAACCCTACAATAATGTTTTTTGTACTTCATCTCTGTGTACTGTTTCATGAGACAACACGTTATTTATAAGATGATCATGATATAAGATTGACTCCAAGATAGATACAATAACTAATAGTAGACTTCCAATCATTTAAATCACAATCCTAATTTGCATCACTGAAATCATTTAGAAAAAAAACTGAACATAAATGTAAAAGAAGATCGATGGTGACCATAAGATAACAGAAAAAAAATTAACTGTCTTCCAATAACGCTTTTGTGGTTGATACATGTATTGACACGCTTTGTTAATTGAGTATGTGAAATCCAAATGTGTAAGAATGAGGTATTGCATAGAACTAATGATGTAGCGAGTGAGATGAATCTTGAACAGCTATTGTGTCATCCTGTGTAAGTCATGCGAAAGAAATTATAAGTGTTGATTGAGGTTTAAGTCATGCGAAAAAAATTATAAGTGTTAGATTGAGGTTTTGACTCAAATTGGTTTGCGATAAGAGTAAACTACCATCATTATTCCAGAAAACCTTAACAATAAAAACTAAAAATATAATGTAATGACTTAAATCTTGAAAAGCAAAGTGTGTACATAACAAACGAAATATGCAATGTTAGTAATGGATGTGTGTGGGATGATAATATTATTTAACTAAATCAGTATGTATATAGTGAAATTAGCAGAAAACATAATAAATAATGATGGATCATTAATAAGAAGAAAACTAATATTAATACTTAGCTTTTGGAACCACTAGAAGAAAAATAATATTAATACTTAAGTTTTTGGGGAACCAGGATTGAGGCATGCTTTAAATCATATATAGCTTTATTTAATTTGCATACAAGAATCGGAGTTGATAGATACAAATCTAAAGTGGTTTTATATAAATAGTTTCCTCTAAATCACACAATAGAGAAAGGCATTATTAATGTCAATTTGATGGATATATTAAGAATCTAAGTGTGAGTCTAGTCCTATATTAAGTGAAAATAAGAAAGTTGAGCAACATATAAGAAAGAAAACTCACAAACCTAATGCTTTAAGGTTTTGGGTTGAAAGTAATGTTATTCTCTTGCTTGAGTCAGACTCTTGTTTCATTCTTGTTTGGTGCATTTAGCAAAAGGGTTACTTATTCCATATGCTTACACTACTATTTTCTATATTATATGTTGAAGTTCATTGTTAATTAACATGATTAAATTTGAGTTTAAATAGGTTTAAAAAATCGAAATTTATTTCTCTTTCGCTACGGATAATTATTTTATTTTAGTCACCATTTTAACAACCAATTTAGCCACGAATGTAATAACCAATTTTTCATAAATTTGGATAACTAAATTGATCTCCAAAAAATATTGAGACCGAATATTCAACCATAAATTTAACGGTCATATATTCTATTGCTAAATTACAACCACTTAAAAAATTAATCTCTAAATAGTTAACAACAAGAGTTTTCATTACTATTCATTTTCAATTGCTATCAATCATTTAACTAATAATTCTAGTATAGCTAAAACTCATTGTTTATCCAAAAGGAGAACCAGATACATACAACCAGCAGAAAACAATAAGACCCAATGCATGGCCATACACGTAAGCATGCTATGTAGATTATTTTTTCTTTTTTTATATAAATCAATTGATTTGATTGAAAATAAATTATTTGAATAGTATAATATTAATTATACTCATCACCTTGTAGAATTTCTTTTTTTCACTTCAACTATTCTTAGGTAGAATGAATAGAATGAAAATATTCATTTTGCTAGTGAATGACTACAAATGTGATGGTTAGTAAACTCAAACTCTTACTCATCTGCTTAATCAATCTAACAAATTTAATCTCCTCTTATCTATCCAAATTCATCAGCTACACCAATTAGTTCCTTCATACCTAAAAATGATCTAAACAAGTTTTACACATTGTGAAAGTTTTTCAGTGACAAATTTAACAATGAAGCCTAAAAGACTTATCATATCTTCCAATTACACTAGACATAATAGTGAGTTATATCCCTTATCACATCTATATATATTATTCTTTTTTTTTTCAATAGGTATTAAATAGAATAGTGATATTAAAAAAATGTAGCTTATTCTTATTTTTTAAAGTTGATGCTTTGGCAGAGTGAAAAGAAGCATGCATCAAAATGTTTCATCATTCGATGGACTTATCTGAATATGTACAGCAGTAGGTTGAAGTTGATATGGGAAAATAACTTTTTTTTTACCATTGTTCAGATCTTCCACTTTTGTGCAGTCAGTGTCTTCTGTTGCTGGAACAGTGTTCGTTCTTCAGCAATCACAAACTGGTACAGTGTTGATTAAAGCAAAAGCAACTTTACAAATTTGCTTCTTGACTTAACCAAGATGAAACTGTGAACCCCACAAAGTTTTGTTACACAGAATAGATAATAACTTGATGGATGGTAAGATAAATGATGAGTGCAGCTTGTTGAAATTTAAAAAGTATGGATGAGGACTCTAGTTCCTTAGTTACAAAATTTAATTAAGTAATAGATTTTTTATTTAATATCAATAATTTATTTTTTATATATTAATTTTATATGATTGTAAACTTATTTATTATAAACAGATTTAAAGAAAATTACATTTTTAGAATTACTAATTAAAATATATTAAATTACATATAATATAGAAAAATAAAGAATTCTGTTTTATCTTTACGCAATTTAAAACTAATATGAAATATTTATATTTATAACATATTTAGTCACTAATCATCTTTTATATATAAAATGATAAGTATATAATTAATAGATAAACAATTCTATATAATAATTTTCTTTAAACAATAGTTATGAATAAAAATTAATTATTATTCTAGAAATAATATAATTTTTTTTAAGTACAAAAATATATGTATAGAGAGATAAAGATACAAAATGTAACAAGTATCTCAAAAACATAAGTGACATTAAATCATAAGACTCCCACCTACCTGAAACTATTTTTCCTACCTCTAATATTATTTGCTTCCATATATATTATATTGAAACATTAAGCTTCAAAAATATATAAAATATTTAAAAAACATAAGTAAAATAAAATAACACTCATAATCCACTTACCTGAAACTATTGTCTCTATCTCCAACATAATATTATTTCTTTAACATAACATACAATAATAGTAGAAACACAATGTGAATAAAAGAAAACATAACTTACAAGATATAATTTAAAATTATATATATCATTTTCAATTTAAAGAACTAAACCTTAAATTAATAATAACTACAAATCACACTGATCATAATTCACAACTATAAAAATATCAATTGTATATTTTGTGATATCAAAATAATGCATTAGAACATAATATCTTTAGAAGAATATTTATATTAAATGTAATTTATTAGAAACTAACATACGAGGTATAAAAAACATATGTATTAATCTAACATCACTTCAACTCAACTTCTTATATCTCAATTCATGGTATCACTCAATCTAATCATTCCTTACATATAACTTTGCTAACCTTTTAATATATTCAATCAAATAATGTTAAATACAGCTTACCTTATTCTAAGAAAGATTTCAGTGATGATAAGGATGAACTTAGTAGGACAGTTTGGCGTATTTATCTAATTTTTTCTAATATTTGTAAATGTATATATTTTTTATGTATAAAAAGTAGAATAGAAGAGTTGATAGAGGAGTTTTCATGATGTTTTGTTTCTAGATTATCCATTTGAAATTGTAGAGTGTTGTGGAAACTTTGCACTGAACAAAAGAATGGAAAAAAGCTCTTTAAGCATGCGGAAGTAATATAGATGAAAATGGAACTGTGATTATAAAGCGGAAATGCAAAGATGTGATGATGGAAGAGTGAGCGAGGTGATGAAGGAGTTCTTGGAGGAGGTTGGGTCAACCATCAAGAGGTTCTTCAAGGTTTCTTTAGAGAAGAAAACTCAAAGAAAAACTTACAATATGCTGAAAATTCTGCAGTATTTCATTTCTTCAAATAAGCTACTTTTACATGGTACCTACACATGTATTTATAGAAGAAGAGTATAAGTAGAAGCTTGTGGTATAAGCTTCCCTAAACCTAGTGTGAGATGTAAGTTATCTCTACCCTAGCTTGCTTCACACACTACCCTAACCCTAACCCTAGCATGTGGAGCAAGTTACCCTAACCATATGCATCACAAAGTCCTCCAATGTCGTGGTGCCATGTGTCCATCTTCTAGAAGGAAATGCCACCTATTAAGCTAACCCTAACCCTAGGCACCTTCTAACCCTAATGCGCATAGGGTTTTTATTTTACAAAGAAAAATGATCAAACCATTTTTACAATTTACAAAATATCACAAAGGCTCAAAGTTGTCAGCATTTTGATATGTATTGGTGCCTTTCCGCTTGAACTTTTATGTGTCTTGCTATGACTTTTGTAATTGAAGCTTGCTTAGGCCTTCTTCCATCAAAAGTGAGATTTATATTATATAAAATAATATTATATTAAAATAATATATAAAATTTATCTCTTTGAACCCATTAATATAATTTGTTTTATTTTAAATTAAGAATATCTAAATCACTATTATAGTGGCTAGTCAAGATAAATAAATTTCACCATGACCAACAACTTAACGGAGTTTCATCTTGAATATGCACTCTCCAAAGTCCAATCTCCAGCTACAATGTCTTTAAATCATTATTCATTAGTAACTTTATTATACTTGCACAACTTACCTATCATGCATTTATTATATAAAAACAAATAATCAAATGATAATCAAAAAGTAATTGACAGAAGCAATTGACATGTAATTAAATAAAGTAGGCTAGGATGTAACTCGAAATAAATTAAATAATAGAGATAAATAAATCAACCAGTGAAAATAAATAAAAATATATGAAAATAAATAAATAGACCAATGTGTAATTGAAGATAAATTAAAATAATAAAATAAATAAAATAGACCAATGTATAACTGTAGATAAATTAAATAATAAAAATAAATAAAATAGACTAGTGTATAAATGGAGATGATAAAAAATAAATAAATGAACGACTGTGTAACTAAAGATAAATTAAATAACAAAAATAAATAAAATGAACCTCTGTGAAAATAAATTAAATAATAAAATTAAATAAAATAAATCAATATATGATTAGAAGTAAAAACAAATAATAAAAACAAATAAAATTAATCAGTTTGTCACGGAAGATAAATTAAACAAGAGAAGTAAAAAAAAAAATGAGGTTAAAAACAACTTACTAAGAAAATGAATTTAGAAATTAAATGAATAAAAATTATAAAACATCTCGTTTCCTCTATATAATACACTTAAAAAGTGTTTTTTATTTATTTATTTTCTAATTTTACCCTCTCTTCTTTATCTCTTTCTTCTCTATCTTCCTTTCCTCTTTCTTACTTGTCTTCCTTGTTTCTTCTTAATGTCCTCCTTATCTCTTTCTTCTCTTTTCTTATATATACCTCCTTATATAATTATTAATTCTAAAAACTAAAATACATTTTACTATTTTTATATTTAAAGATAAAATTTATGATATTTAAAATTTATTTTATATGATTTATTATTATATTATCAAAATTAATATATAAAAATAAATTATAAGTTATAAGTAAAATATAGTTATTTTAGTAAAATTTTCAATTTTAAAATAATTGAGTGAATGTAAAAGTAAAAAGATTATAATTATATTATTTATACTAAATAATAAATATATTAATTAATTAAATTATGCTTCTATAAAATATAACTCTTTTAATTTGAATTTTTTACCATAATTATATTAATTAATATTTTTTATTTATTTTAAAATAAAACTAATTAATAAAAATACTATTAGAAGATGTTAAGAGTTTAAAACTAACAAATATTTTTTTAGGGACTAAAATCATATAGAATCATATTTACAGGGTTTTAAAACGTATTTAAAGAATTGTCATATACATGTTGCATCTTTTAATTTTAAATTTATATATATATATATATATATATATATATATATATATATATATATATATATATTTTTTT
>Ga0209489_105221_pt1 | contig 22887 bp, 19 predicted proteins | sample SiratrowhiteBW_FD_187527 | JGI IMG/M metagenome (GOLD analysis project Ga0209489, IMG submission 187527) | Root nodule microbial communities of legume samples collected from California, USA - Siratro white BW (SPAdes) (version 2) | ecosystem: Host-associated > Plants > Roots > Nodule | place...
CTTTTGAAAAAAAAAAAAAAAAAAAAAACAAGATAAGAGCTTCTGTAAAATTAAGTACACGAGTTAACTTCGAAGAGAAATTTAATATTTTGTTTCCTATAAATTTTTCCAAACATAAACTTAGTTTTATGATCATAGGTTCTATCTTGGCGAGACCCAAGATTTTTTAATTAAGTAACTACAAGTGGACATGTCTTCACTGTCTAAAACTTTTTTTGTTCAATTTTATGAACAGTTAACTTTTAGCTATGGAGTAGTTTAGTGAGAGAGAGAAATAACTGATATGAAAATTTAAAATGTAATGGTGGGTGATTTACAATATTAATTGAGGGTAAATAAGTCCAAAATATTGTGAAACCAAATGTGGGTTTCAATACCATTATATCCCATTTATAACAGTAATAGATATTGATAATTAAAACAGAAATTATAATAATACAATTATTTGATATTATATATTTTCTCATGACTTTTGTTTTGATCAAGGTTCTCGAATTTTTTTTATAATAATAGGGACTGATGTTTTGATGATCACCAAACACTCAAAGTATCCAGAGTTTTCATGTGAACCCTTTCGCCTCTTTGGACACATAAAATAGAATTAAGAGTATAGAAAAAAAGAAAATTTCACTGATAATATGATAAACATACATCCACTACCAAAAGAAACTATAAAACACAAACAACATAGAATTAAGTAGAACAAAACAATTAAAAAACAGAAAACGATATATCACTCCTCTTAGTTCTGAATCAATGCCTACTAGTAGCATATGGTGTTCTCGGAGGCGCCTCTAAATGCTTAGAAGTTTTTTATCTACGTTGTATAAGTGCATCTCATAATGGTTTTGGCACTCTCCTTGTCAGTTGATCTTAATCTTTTTGGATAATTCATCACAGCAGGTGACACTTTTCCTTATTTTTTAATTCTAATGCGAAATTCTATAGACAAAAGTTTAGTGTTTGATGTAGTATGCTTTTTTACATGTCTTTGTTAGTACTTTTTATAGGTGTTTCAAGAATATTGTATATCTTGAGTGATTGCATTTTGTTCTTTTTAATGAAGGTGTAGATTAGATATTATATACTTTCACCTTTATATGGAAAAGGCAAAAATCATGAAAAGCTTGTAGCAGAAATATTTTCAAAAAAAATATCCCTTAAATATATTGACACAATACAGAAGAAAATTGAGTGGCAGAAGCCAGCTTAATGAAAATATAATTAAAACTTTGCTTAAAATTTCACCAAAAAAAATTAGAGAAAAGGAAAACTTACACTGAAAGTCTCCTGTGACTAAATATACCAACAGTATGGCGTCCATTTGCGCACTCCAAATCAACCTGCCCATCGGGAGGGGAGGGGTAACGTAAATAGTTAGTCTATATTCGCACTTTACTGATATTATAAGAAACAACTACGCAACTTATGGATGGAAGAAAAAGACGCTTAAGCGAGTAATAGTGTAACCCTTTGCATTCCCCTCACCCTCATTGATACGCGTTCTCCGGCAATTCCATCCAATGCTCTTACAAAAGGATCAAACAACTGAACCAAACTCTGTACTTTATTTCTGTCTCTCAGAAATTCCTGCATGTTTAATTACAAGTCACTGGCAGATTAATCAACCACATAATCTTCAATTCGATTTTCATGTTTTGTTTTCTCGTTACATTCCTCTTCCTAATTTAGTTTTTATATTTACACAGCTTGCTATTATATTTTTGCGTAGCTATTGGTTCAAATTATAGAAGGGGGCAGAGCGATTTTAATAGCGGGGAAGGGAGGGAGAGGAGAGAAATAGAGGTCTTCTTATTTCGTTTGATTCAGGAAAAGGGGAAGGATGACTGCCAAATGTCTTCTTGTTTGATTGAGAGGGAAAATATTAGGGAATTTTTTTTTATTCATGTAGTAATAGTAAATATGAAAGATAAAATAAATATTTGGTGACAATTTAATTCACTGTCCAAATCCCCCACCTACTATTCAGGGGTGACAAAAATGAGAGAGGAGGGCTTTTAGCCCTCTAAATTTTTTAATTATGAAATTTAGAAGTTCCTCCCTCTTGCACTAAAGCAAAGACGGTAAAAATAATCAAACATCCCGTTGCCGGATTATGGTTTTTGACAACCATTGATGCTAAAATTCAACAGTTTCCTACAAACAATAAACTCGAAAAAAATAACTTCAGATTTATTAATTTCTAGGGAAAGGAAATGTAGATTATCATCCCAATAGTATTTTGATAGATCATCTTGCACTTAGGTGCAGAGTATCAAGGAAGGGGAATGACAGCATTGGACAGAAGTTGTTGTGACTAGTGTGCAAGTGTGATCAACGCAGTGAGGGTGCATTGTAACAACTTAATGGTGTGAATAGATAAAAGAGAAAACAGGAGAGGAAAAGGTTGGAAATTGTGAATGAGATTTTGGGTCGGAGGGAGCAGAACACTCGATGTTCCTGCGGTGTCTCTTATTATTTCAGTTGTATTTCTTTTCTTTTGGTGAATTTGCAGTTAGCACACTTTTTCTGAACCACTACCTCAACTGATATTAGAACTCATACAGTAAATAATACGGATTCAGTTCAAATAACTATCACATTGTTTGGGAATATGCTTTTTGAAACAAAATTATAATTCAATGTCCAAAGAAAAAAATCACAGCTTGATCAAGTTTATACAGGTCTATTCCGTGTAACTACATGAACTTCATTCCTATGAACATAATATTATCAAAATAAACAGATAGGACCATGAAAGTAGACTATAAAGATAATGTAAACGATTTATTTTCAACATAATATATTTTGAAAGCAAATAACAATCCTCCATAAGTTACTGTTAGTAGGGATAGTTAAATAACAGACTGAGTTTCAGTTTTGCAAATTGATACTTCAGGTTACGGTTCCCTAGGTTTCATTGCCAAAGAATTTAGATTGCATAAATTCAATTTTTGTAAAATGAAACCACTTAAAAGGACAATTTCATATCATAGGCTCAAATATTACATAGTGCATTACCCAAGGATGTAGCGGATTGCAGGGCATATAAATTTAATCAAAGCTTCCAAATATCAACCAAGGTTAGTAGTATAATGCTCAAATGGCCTACAAAACTAACTATTGTCTTTGTTATCCTCCTTTGTTTGCATTAGGTTTCAGGACATTCCGGAGCTCATAATAAGTTTAAAGGAAATATTTCTTAACTGATGCTTCACAATTTGCGGTTCCATTTCATTATAGAGGAGTTCCATTTCATTATAGAGGGAGTAACCTATCAAAGGCAATATTACATGGACAGAATATTTTCGTGCATATTATTATGAATTACAACTAAGTCAGTCCAAGTCAATCAAGAGCATACCACAGGAAGCAGTGCTGTCATAGCTTCCATCCCCCAATTCCAGAAAAATGGTGCTGTTCCAAATCGAGCACTTACTGTTGGCACTCCTAAAATCTCATGAGCACTTCTAACCTCCGGTAAATTCCTGAAAACCATGTATTGAGGTGGAATCCTAATTTCTGAAGAAAGCAAATATATAGGGGTAACTAAATCAACTTTTTGTGGACAATCTATCACATAGGACTGATCATGAAGCAGTATGACTTTTGTTTCCTACAGTGTGTACTCTGACTTCCAGTGCTTTTTATATATCATGAACCTTTCAATAGATAAACATCTCGTTTGCCAATTCCTTTTCCAAAGTCAATGTTGAGCATTGCACTATATGGCTTCATTCTGATCTTCTCCCCTAGTTGAACATTCCAGCATCACCATTTAATCCTACAAACAAAATGGTAATTTAATCTAGATAAAATAAACAACTAGTACAAGCTCTTTAGACAACAACCTTTGTTGTAGGCAACTACTTCCTCTCCCAACAGCAAGAAGCTTGTAGCCAATATGGTTGGACCAGCACCACCGGTTCCAGCTATGTAGTAGTAGAATCTGAGTTGACATAGTAGCAAGTGCTGAATCAACATGAAGCTCAGAAAATAAACAAACAAGAATATCTTTCTTGTCATTTTTGTATTCTTTATTTTTGCCATATTTCAGGATGTGCATATTACACCTCAGCAGATAATAGGAGAAAATATGCATTTAATTAGTAAAAGAACTTATTCCCTGCATACCACAACGTAAATAATTTAATAACATAGGACTTTAACGATGTATTTGAGGTGCAATATGTTTCATTTCGTCATCAATTATTATCAAGGAATTCAACATATGATGGTAAGATGCGACATATCAACCAAAATACATTTGTATTTAAAATAAGAAATCATACACTTCGGAATTATATGAGAAGATCCACCAACCTTAGCCTCTCTGGCTTATCTTTACTTTCATTTGCTGCACGGACTAGCTCTGCTGCCATGACTAAACAATTGTTGGACATGTTAGCAACCAACATACAGCAGAGGAAACAAGATTTTCATTTACCATAAATCATGATCTGCTCTAATGTCATTCTTATTAACAAAAAAAATATTGCTGCCAATCTGCATGCACTCTATCTTGCATATATAGCAACATATACTCAGTTTGGTTAAAACTTCTTCCGTCATAAGTTAAAACTAACCTGTACTCCTCAACTTTTTTTCACTAAAGAACCCAGGGAGGAAAGGACCCAATAGTTATGGATGGAGCCGCACCATAAAAACAGCATGGGTTGGTCAAGCAAAAGTGCAAATGCATACTTTATCTCACACAGTTGAGTACAAACAAAACTGAAACTAAAATCAACAATTAATTTGAATAAACTTCTCCATAGTCACTTGTACTAGAAAAAATGAAGCAAGCTTCAGCTTAAGCCAAAATTAGTTTATATATTAATTAATCTTCCAACAGAAACACCCTCATAATTTTTCTAAATTTTTAATTTTAACTCTTACATGAGCTAATTTTAATTAAGAAAAAAACTCATTTAGTTTTTTCTTCTTCTAATTTTCTCTTGTAGAATTGCTTTACTTTTGATAATCAAGTGCTATCCACGTCAGTTTAATATAAACTGCCGATTGCAAAATTTTCATATTAATTATTGTCCTGATTTGGAAACATAATAACACAGCTGACAAGTAGGTAAGCACCATTGCTAACTCCAGGGCATATTCCTGCAGTTGTTATAGCCGGAACATTCGCATCCAACGCCCTATTCATCAAGGATTTTGCACGCCACGCGTAGCTCATGTCATCACAAACATCAAGATACACAGTCAGCGGCAAGAAACATACAATAAAAAATTTAAAGTGTGTATACGCGAAGATACATGCAGAGCAGCATAAAACACTGAACATAACAATTCAGAAACGATGATAGCAAATAAAAGCTACCTTAGTATTTATAGCGGCTTCAAGCACGCTACACCTTTCTGCCTGTTGGAAGGGACCAGCGGCATGAACTACGAGATCTACACCTGCACAGATTCACATTCACAATTACAACACTCATAATCGATTTCAATTCATAATCATTACGCACTGAACGGGGATTGGTAGCGAGCGAGAGCAATTTACTCTTCAACGTAGTTTCCAGTGAATTCACGTCGTCGATGTCAACACGAGCAAACTCTGAATTGCCGCCAAGTTTAGCGGCAAGAGCCTCACCTTTCTCGCTGCCACACGTGCCATGCACACGCGAATTAGAATTACACGCAAACGCGATTTTAGAGGAGGTGCGTGTGACGCACGCACACTGTAACTGACCTGTTTCTACCGGCGACGAGGATTTGAAGGTCTGGACAGAAGTTTGACAGCGCAGTGGCGGTGGATCCTCCGACCCGGCCAGTTCCGCCGAGGACGAGAATTCTCGAGTTGCGGATTTTCTCCGGCAGCGGCACTTCGGTGACCTTGTTAGTTGCGGTGGCGTTGGCCTTCACATTCAACGGCGTCCATTTCAAATTCAGAGGTAATGAAAGTGGCGGCATCGAATTCAGTTTTCTTTTTTTTTTTTCTCTGTGCACACTTCGTAACCTTTCGTATCCCTGTGTTCGTTAAAGCATGTTCAATACGGAAAATGCTTTTTTTGGGAACCACGTGTGTAGTACAGCCAGATTAGATGTGTCATTTTTTTTATGATGTGTCATTTTTTTATGACGTGTGTACTACAACCAGATGTGGCATTTTTTGTATGATTGTGACATTAGGAGGCATAAATGGTAATGGTAAATGGTAAATGGTAGGGCTGGTGTCATTGTTATAATTTTGCAAAACATAGGAAGGTCATTTGCGTCTTCATTTGAAAATCAAAGGTTTTGAGTGTTTCCGTTTGGTATTTGTAGACTCTTTGAGAGAAAAAGCAAAAACTTTTGATTGCGCTAGATTGCTGTTGGGAGCGGTGGAGGGCGACGGCGACGAGAAAAATGTGGTGAGGAGCAAGAGAAACTCTCTGTGAGGGAAAACCAAAGACTTTTGGATGCTTTGTGGTTGGTATTTGCATACTCTTAGAAGGAAAAAACAAGAACTTTTGGTTGCACTTGACAGCCGTTGGGAGCGGTGGAGGGCAACGGCAACGAGAAAAACCGTAGTGAGGAACGCTGAATCGTAGGAGAAGCTATGACCTTGACATTGAGGAAAAACAGATAAGAGTCTCAAAAACGAAACCAAGGAGGAACGCCTAGGTAAAATTTATTATTCTACGTCGTCATCACAACTTGGTTTAGGTTTGGAAAATTTCTAGATTTTGAACTGTGATTACAGTTTACGGTGAAGTATTGCTGAAATTAGGTTGAGTTTTAGTTTTGATTGTTTGTCCTGTTTTTGTGATGATTTATGCATTTCATTTGTGGTTTTTGAACTGGTATTGCACTTGAGGGTTCAGTGTTGCTGAATAGAGTTCAGTGTTGGTTTTTATTGTTCATTTCATAATGGGAAATATAATAGTTACATTATAATTTTCTGTGTAGGTTTAAAAATGTCAAGTGGCGAAAGTTCTTCACAACGACGGGAGTTATGTGTTTGTCACTTTTGTTACCCAAAGTTTCTGGGCGCTGTGAATAGAATGTTAACAACTGAACAGAAGAATTGCATTGAAGGTACTCCATTCAGCTGAACTGAGGGATGTAAAACTTGCTTTTGTCAGCCAAAAAGACAAATTTGATGAAGAAGGTCCCGTTGAAGGTGGTGGAGCATTCTCTAAAGGTGAAGCAATGTAAAGTTGGTGTTGAAGTTTCAGAACCACTTTGTGAAGAAGGTGTATGTCCAGGGTGGGAAGGCCAAGGCCAAGGCCAAAATAGCAATATGTGTAACCAACCACCAAGCACGAGAAGATAGTTCACTACTTAAATCACCTTTTATTATATACTATTGGAAAAGATGACTTAAGTCTAGCGACCCACGTATGGATGTTAAGTTGACTTACGTTATATTTTTGTATATTTGATACACTTGAATTTAAGTATATTTCATACATCTATTATAATCGAATCTTAATTCTTATTTTCATAATTTATGTTAGTTAATTTTGTAGTGAATATCTTGGATGTAAAGTTTGAAATACTTGATAATATATGGTTTTGAACTTGGTTACATTGATATGCATTAATTGACTGGGTTTAGGGTTTAAAGGCAATTAAACAATTATGATGTCTAGGTTAAACATTTTAAATAGTTTTGTAGTCATGGTTAAAGACCTGGTTGTTTGGCTGTGAATTATGACAAACCTGTTTATTCGTCCCATAGTTGCAAACATTGTTTAGTCCCACAATGTTAAAGATGTCAATTTTACCATGTGAAGTAAAAGGTGCACTAAGATGGTTCTTTAAATGTGTGGTCAGAAACTGATACGCAGTTAAACACTTAATCATATAAGGTTAAACACTTAGATCATCTTGAGTGGTCACATTTGGTATTTGAGTACCAGTCATTACACTTAGTTAGTAGAAACAATGTAGATGCCAAGTATTACCCATTTGAACAAAGCAGCAGAAGACAGTGGAGAGAGGCTTATAGATCTTATGGTTTTTCATCTGCTCGAGGCTCTGAACCTGGCCGATCAAGCAGGAAATAAGGTTTTCAAGAATGTTAATCCCATGAGGATTTGGGTTGCTCTTTGACTCTTTAAATGTGGCCTTTTAAGTTATCCGCTGCATTTGACCTTCTGAATTTACGCATTATGCCGAGTTTTGCTGCATTGATACAGCTGTTTCGGGGGTTAATCCTTCGAGTTAGGAGATGTGAGGTGCAATATTTACAAAATTCTGCAACTGATGACGTAGCAGTTGGAGAAGCTTGGCTCATTTGCTGGTCAATGCTACTCGTCACTTTGGGAGGTAGAATTTTTCACTTGGCAAGAGAAAGACACGACGGTTACATCCTATGAGAGTTGTTTTATACAGCTGACCATGAACTTCGCAGTTTGGCTGCTAAAACCAGCGCGTGAAGCTTGAAAATTTTGCATTATGGTCGAGCGAGGTATTTTTTTAGACTTGTAAATTTTACCTACACAAGTTGATATTGAGATGTACAGACGAAATTAAATCATACCACTACAGGTATTGTAATTACCATACTCAGTTGGGTTTGTGTAGAAAAAGTTCATTAACAAGGTCGACTGAGCATTTGTTAGGAATCCTACCAATGTCCTAATGGGAAATATTTATGGTTAAGGCTGGGACTAAAAGCAAGTGTAAAACTTAAATATCATATAACGTACATTTGGTCAATTAATCAAACCAAAGCTTTTAAAAGAAGCAAAAATTATACTATAAAGTAATCCGAAATCATAGTATGTATAGTATTTTAGTTATTGAACAAATTTACGCCATAATAAATGTTGAATATTCATGCTGTTTAATACTAGTCTCAACAAATTTCGCTCATTCAAAATATGAATTAGTAACCCTCTTAATTAAATAATTGATGATTCTTAGCTAATAGTTTTGGTCCCGTATTTTCTCCTCGAGTTTCTTCTTTTATTATTGAGTTAGAAAATAATAAATATTGACATTCCTTTGGTATTTTCTTTAAAAGAAAAACAAGGAAATTTTAGAAGTAACATGTCATGTATATAAACTGGTAAAGTAAAATCAAAGATGGCAAAATTCTGTTTTCTTTTTTTACCGAAGAAGGTTATAGGTCATTTTCATCTAACAAATCCAAATAGATAGGCATTGTGTGCATTATTCTTATGGGCACCTATCAATTAATCTCGTTCACGCATGAAAATGAACGATGTCTCAAGAACAACACACTTACGGCCTTGCAGTGCAATAAAATGAATTTTACTGAATTTCAATTTTGCTGTGGTACGGGCAGACTTATAAGTATATTCCTAACCCAAACTCCTTTGGATTTGTTTCAACCATCCATGGTGACCTGTTTATTTTTCATAAACCGAAAAACAAATTGTTAACGTTTCCAAAGTCATCAAAAATACATAACATGGGCACTAAGATTATAAACTTTACCTGTTCATTACAAAGTTAAAAGTTCCCTGGCTAGCACGCCCGAGAAGAACTTCTCTTGCTTCAACAGGAATTCCTTGAGGCTGCTCGTAGAATACGATGAAATCGTCATATATTTGTTAGCAAAAAAGTGCTCTATGTTTCCATTTTACACATACCTCTTCAGGAAACCAAACTCCTGGTTGAGTACTTCCTTCAAGAATTGCAAGTGCAAAAGCAGCTGTTGAAGTTCCTACAGATCTGAAAAACGTGCACGATGCATTCGTCATTACTAATAGTCTGATTTCTAAGGTAGTAATTATAAAAATCAACAAGCATACCTTTTTATGATTAGATTACAGTATACCAATTACTATTTATTCAAATAAAAAAAAAAAAAAGATGGTAGAGTGAATCATGTAAGCTAAAAAAATGGGTTTAGAGTCTTGTTTACATAAACTTTTTCCGTAAGCTAAATTCAATTTTTCGATTAGCTAAAACCCACAAGTACCTTATCTTTTGAAAAAAGCAAGATAAGAACTTCTGTAAAAATTAAGTACATGCGTTAACTTAAAAGAGAAATTTAATATTTTATTTCGTAAAAAATTGAGTCACAGAAGCTAGCTTAATGTAAGCATAGTTTAAACTTTGCATAAAATTTCACCAAAAAATTAGAGAAAAGAAAACTTACACTGAGAGTCTCCTGTGACTAAATATACCAACAGTATGGCGTCCACTTGCGCACTCCAAATCAACCTGCCCATTGGGAGGGGAGGGGTAACGTAAATAATTAGGCTATATTCGCACTTTACTAATATTTTAACAAACAACTACGTAACTTATGGAAGAAAAAGATGGTTAAACGAGTAATAGTTTAACCCTTTGCATTCCCCTCACCCTCATTGATACGCGTTCACCAGCAATCCCATCCAATGCTCTTACGAAAGGATCAAACAACTGAACCAAACTTTGTACTCTATTTCTGTCTCTCAGAAATTCCTGCATTTTTAATCACAAGTCACTGGCAGATTAATCAACCAATAATCTTCAAATATTACGTAGTGCATTACCAAAGGATGTAGCCGATTACAGGCAATATAAATTGAATCAAAGCTTCCAAATATCAACCAAGGTTAATATAATGCTCAAATAACCTACAAAACTAAATATTGCCTTTGTTATCCTCCTTTGTTTGCATTAGGTTTCAGGACATTTCGGAGCTCATAATAAGTTTAGAGGAAATATTTCTTAATTGATGCATCACAATTTGCAGTTCCATTTCATTATAGAGGGAGTAACCTATCAAAGGCAATATTGCATGGCCAGAATATTTTCATGCATGCTGTTATGAATTAGACTTATCTACAACTAAGTCAGTCCAAGTCAATCAAGAGCATACCATAGGAAGCAGTGCTGTCATAGCTTCCATCCCCCAATTCCAGAAAAATGGTGCTGTTCCAAATCGAGCACTTACAGTTGGCACTCCTAAAATCTCATGGGCACTTCTAACCTCCGGTAAATTCCTGAAAACCATGTATTGAGGTGGAATCCTAATTTCTGAAGAAAGCAAATATATAGGGGTAATTAAATCAACTTTTTGTGGACAATCTATCATATAGGACTGATCATGAAGCAGTATGACTTTTGTTTCCTACAGTGGGTGCTCTGACTTCCAATGCTTTTTATATATCATCAAACTTACAATAGATAAACATCTCGTTTGCCAATTCCTTTTCCAAAGTCAATGTTGAGCATTGCACTATATGGCTTCATTCTGATCTTCTCTCCTAGTTCAACATTCCAGCATCACCATTTAATCCTACAAACAAAATGCTAATTTAATCTAGATAATAAACAACTAGTACAAGCTCTTTAGACAACAACCTTTGTTATAGGCAACTACTTCCTCTCCCAACAGCAAGAAGCTTGTAGCCAATATGGTTGGACCAGCACCACCAGTTCCAGCTGTGTAGTAGTAGAATCTGAGTTGACATAGTAGCTTATAAGTGCTGAATCAACATGAAGCTCACAAAATAAACAAACAAGAATATATTTCTTGTCATTTTTGTATTCTTTATTTTTGCCATATTTCAGGATGTGCTTATTACACCTCAGCAGATAATAGGAGAAAATATGCATTTAATTAGTAAAAGAACTTATTCCCTGCATACCACAACGTAAATAATTTAATAACATAGGACTTCAACGATGTATTTGAGGTGCAATATGTTTCATTTCGTCATCAATTATGTGACGTGTCTAGGCATAACATATCAAGGAATTCAACATATGATTGTAAGATAAGTGATGACATATCAACCAAAATACATTTGTATTTAAAATAAGACATCGTACACTATAGAATTATATGAGAAGATCCACCAACCTTAGCCTCTCTGGCTTATCTTTACTTTCATTTGCTGCACGGACTAGCTCTGCTGCCATGACTATAAAATTGTTGGAAGTGTTAGCAACCAACATACAGCAGAGGAAACAAGATTTTCATTTACCATAAATCATTATCTGCTCTAATGTCACTCTTATTAACAAAAAACATTGCTGCCAAAATGCATGCACTCTCTATCTTGTATATATAGCAACATATGCTAAATTTGGTTAAAACTTATTCCCTCATAAGTTAAAATTAACCTGTAGTCCTCAACTTTATTTTACTCATGAACCCAGGGAGGAACCCAATAGTTATGGATGGAGGCGCACCATAAAAACAGCATGGATTGGTCAAGCAAAATTGCAAAGGCATACTTTATCTCACACAGTTGAGTATAAACAAAACTGAAACTAAAATCAATAATTTATCGGTATGTTTGAATAAACTTCTCCATAGTCACGTGTACTAGAAAAAATGGAACAAGCTTCAGCTTAAGCCAAAATTAGTTTATATATTAACTAATATTCCAACAGAAACACCCTAAAATTTTTCTAAATTATTTACATGAGCTAATTTTAATTAAGAAAAAAACTCATTTAGTTTTTTCTTCTTCTAATTTTCTCTTTACAATTGCTTTACTTTTGATTATCAAGTGCCATCCACGTCAGTTTAATATAAAATGATGATTGCAAAATTTTCATATTAATTATTGTCCTGATTTGGAAACATTTGCTCACAAGTAGGTAAGCACCATTGCTAACTCCAGGGTATATTCCTCCAGTTGTTATAGCCGGAACATTTGCATCCAACGCCCTATTCATCAAGGATTTTGCACGCCATGAGTAGCTCGTGTCATCACAAACATCAACATACGCAGTCTGCGGCAAGAAACATACAATAAAAAATTTAAAATCTGTATACGCGAAGATACATGCAGAGCAGCGTAAAACACTGAACATAACAATTCAGAAACGATGATAGCAAATAAAAGCTACCTTAGTATTTATAGCGGCTTCAAGCACGCTACACCTTTCTGCCTGTTGGAAGGGACCAGCGGCATGAACTACGAGATCTACACCTGCACAGATTCATATTTACAATTACAACATTCATAATCTATTTCAATTCATAATCATTACGCACTGAACGGGGATTGGTAGCGAGCGAGAGCAATTTACTCTTCAACGCAGTTTCCAGTGAATTCACGTCGTCGATGTCAACACGAGCAAACTCTGAATTGCCGCCAAGTTTAGCGGCAAGAGCCTCACCTTTCTCCCTGCCACACGTGCCATGCACACACGAATTAGAATTACAAGCAAACACGATTTTAGAGGCGGTGCGTGTGACGCACGCGCACTGTAACTGACCTGTTTCTACCGGCGACGAGGATTTGAAGGTCGGGACAGAAGTTTGACAGCGCAGTGGCGGTGGATCCTCCGACCCGACCAGTTCCGCCGAGGACGAGAATTCTCGAGTTGCGGATTTTCTCCGGCAGCGGCACTTCGGTTACTTTGTTAGTTGCGGTGGCGGTGGCGGTGGCCTTCACATTCAACGGCGTCCATTTCAAATTCAGAGGTAATGACAGTGGCGGCATCGAATTAAGTTTTCTCTTTTTTTCTCTGTGCACGCTTCGCAGTAGTATATTCGTTATCACAACACAGTTTATCCCTGCGTTCGTTAAAGTATGTTCAATACTTGGCAAAATCCACGCCACCAGTCATATTTTATAATATCTAATTTAATATTTAATTATTATCATAAAAAAGAAATCAGGAAGTAACGACGCCAAGTAGATATTAATTTTATTAAGTCATCAAAAGTCACTTTTTTTAACCAAATATGTCTACAACGTTTAATTTAAAAAGAAATACATTAAAAAATAGTATAAATTTTTATTCGATGAAAAAAGTATTCAAGAAAAATATTTTAATCAAACAGACTGTAGATGAAAATAGAGTAAGTTACTCGGGAAGACTCATAGATCGTTTGATTCAAGAAAAAAAAATGTGAAAAGAAAGAAAAGCAGACTAAAGAAGAAAAAAAAAGAAAATAAGACGTGGCAAGTTTTAACCCTACAAAGGGCAGTTTCAAATGTAAAAGTAGAAAGTTATGATTCCGTGGCATTAAAATATAATCATTACTCAAGAATAAATGTAAGAGTGAAAACTAAAAGATAATTTTTATTATAAGAAAATGAGTAATTTTATCTATTTAAATTCATTTTAATACATATGAGCATTTAAAAGAAAAATCTCTTCTAGTATTAGCCTTCAATTTTAATTATTTATTGTCAACTCTGTGACCTTAACAAAAAAAAATTATATAAATAAATTTATGTAATTTTAGCGAGCTGATAATAAAAGCATTTCAAACCTAGTTTACACTCTAAAATACTAACAACAATAATAATTTATGTGCGATATTGGAAGCTTAAATTGAAGCTAAAATAGCATTGGAAGATATTTTTATAATTATTTATCACTATTAAAATATTTATTTTTATTGAAAATGATTAAAATATAACTCACATTCATTAAGGAGGGGAGAAGAGTATATGTTTTAAATAAAAGTGGAGATAAATGCAATTTAAGAAACTTTTTACTGGTTTGAACCTCTCTTGGTCCTCTCAGCTTCTCAAGGATGAAGCTAATAATGAGATGATTATGAAAAGAACATATAATATATATAATACAAAAATGTTAATAGCATCTAAGTAATCACAGTTTATACAAACAAAGCAGAATATTACAAACCATCCAAACCTCTCACCAAACGTTTTCCACATGACCACAGCTATGCATCAGTGGGTAAATTTTTTCGAATTTACAACCCCTGTCCTGAATATCTATCAAAGATGCTAACAAAAATAATGTATAAACAAAATTAATGAAAAATTGACGGCATAAGAAATGGTGATGATAATGATATTAGCTCCTGAGAAGAGTCTCGATGGCTTCGAAGAAAAATGGCGACATTTCAGGGCTTGGTGTCTTGATTGCGCATTTGACACCAGGGTTTCCGACCACTGTGGTAAGCTCAATTAATAACGGTATCCCTCGAGGGATCGTGGCTGAGAAGTAAAACACATCCTGGTTGGCATTCTTGCGTTTTGCAATAAAGAATACGTTCGATGCAGCGAGTAGGTCCAAGGTCACATCCACACCGCCAATCACAAGGTCTGGGAATTCCTTGGATACCTCGTTTGAATCAGGAAGGGACCTCCAAGTCTGTAGCACAGATAGTGATAATCTTTCAATTTCCACATTCAAGTATTAATCATAACAAGTGGCAAATTTGTATAAAGTTTCACATTGTCCTCAGTTTATTTTAAACATGAATAAAAATAGCTCCGTTAAAGAAAAAGAGCTTGAAAAATTCACATCTCAGAATCAAAAGTTTATTGCAGTGTGAAAGAATAAGAAAAATGAAAAGGTATACCTCTAAGAAAGTAGAACGTTCCATTTTACCATCCTCGGTAAAAAGTACATGGAATGAGAATTTGTCGTTAAAATACCACACGGGTTGTTGGTTGTTTTTTACAGCAACCTGCAAAAGTGCGCTAGGAGGACCTTGGGACATGTTCTGGAACAAAACCATAGGAAGGAGTGTCCTAGTTGATGTTCCAGGTTGCAATTGTGGAACCTGAAAGGCAACTAACCAACTCTTAGAAATTATTTGGTAGAAGTCTGGAAGTAAAACAATATGTGAATTGGGCAATAATAACCTGGAGGGGTCCAGCAGCTGCTAGACCAAATGTGTTCTTGTTAAATTGAATCATGAAGCCGTCAAGTGGAACTTGAGTGTTGTTTTCAAACAACATACTGTAAAATAGTTGACCATCTTGCCTGGTCAGCTGAGCACTGATTTGTAAACCCTGACCAGTAGAAGCGGGAAGTACAATAGGCAATGCAGGTCTGCATGCGGGGCAAAAGATATAATTAAGCATGATTTCATAAATGCAAAGTAATGAAAGTTTCAGTCACAACACAACCATTCCAAACTCGTGAACAAGTTTTAACATTGAATATTACTCGTGACGTTGTAAAAATTATCATTAATCTCTTTCTGTACTAAAGGAATAATCTTTTATTCACAAAACAAAGTAAATGCAACACTTCTAAGGGGCATAGTTGATTCAGGTAGGAAATTTCACAAGTAAAACCACAATCAACTTCCCAGTTTCACTCACCTGACAGGAGTAGCTGGTTGATCAACAGGAACAGCAGAATCATCCATGTCCATCAAATCCCCGAGTAAATCTGGGACAGAGGCACCAGGTGTAGGTGAAGTTGGTGCAACAGATGCAGGTATTGAATAGCTTGAACTTGGTGGTGAAGCAGCCCCATTAGCAGGATTCGCAGGTGACTCAGAATACCCTATTTCACTTCCCTCGGGATAGTCACCATCTTCAGTTTTCTGGGCTGACAAGTGTGTGCGGGTCACAAATGCATCTGGGGGCTTGTGATAAACAGAAGATAAGGTAGCAATGTTGACAAGAAGCTCGTCAAGTAGGGAGGGTTCAAGTTGGTTGGAGTCATCAGTTATCACTGGCTTCTCCGCCAACACAACATCCTTGGCTGCCTGGGGAAGATAAGAAAAAGGTATGTACAACTAGAAATTTGTGCCCGAAAAAGAAATTAAAAATAATAAGGGGAAAACTATTATTTGAATGTGGTTAGGAACTAAAATATAATTAATGATAGATGGCGAATCACAATGTTTATACATAATCTTTTGCAAAGAATGATAAAACGCATGAAACACTTCCCCGTGAAGAGTAACTAGTTAATAAATAAGTTTATGTTGGAAAGATCACAGATAAAAGAGAGAAAATTCTTATTCAAATAAAAAAACCTCGGGGTCAGTTGAGAGGAGACGCCAATATATGTATGCACGATCTCGTAAATCAGGATTATCTGTTTCCGCTGTGGCATTGTTCAAAACAACCTGTGATGATTAATCATAAAGCGAACTTAGTATAGCAGCATAAGAAGAATAATCATGAAACAAACGCCAACATTTTTGTGGAACAATTTAAAGAACACTCTTAAAACCAACTTAATAGATGAGTGATGATAGAATGATAAACTTGTCTTTCGTATTTGGTTACAATATTTTTGGTAATTGTTTTAGATGTAAATCTCAAAGAGACACTCATAAATAACGGTACAGTCCTTTTTTATTTTTTTGAAAATGAAAATGCATTGTAGACCATAACATGGGGAAAAAACATGTTTGCGTGATGATGTTGATGATAATAGAAAAACAATAAATTTTCTGAAACAAGGAATCCCAATATTGTCTAAGTTACAAAAAAGCTGATATTTAAACCGAGCAGTCATTTTATATACGCAACTTGAAGGAAGAGGGAAAGGAAATAATAGATTTGCATGCTCAGTAAAGAGTATTCCCACTTGATTTTGCCAGAGAAAGTTCAGTACATCTGGGTTGTTAACCCAATCTATAATTCATAAATAGGATGGGAGCTTGGGGAGATTCAAGGTAGATAAATGATAACAGCAGAACGAGTACCAAAAATATCCATTTGAATTGGAGAGAAAAAAAAACAAGAAAACAAGTTAGATGTGAACAAAACAAGCATTATTTGTCAGGACCTGAATCATCTGCTGTGGGCCTTCAGTTGGTTTCTTGAGAAAAAGTTTTACAGTAGCTGTCAACAATTGCAGTTGGACTTGTGCAGGTTCTTCAGGGAAGCTTTCCAAGAAACTTTCAAGAAGTTCATCAGCATTGTCAATTCTCTCCGCATATTCACCAATTATCCAAATCATTGATGCCTGTCCTCAAAGGAAAGGGGATGAAAACATAAGCATGCATGCTAATGCAAGATGAAAATTATAAAGGCACACAAAGAAACATACCTTGGCTTCAGGCTCATCCAAGGTATCTAAGTTCTCACAAAGTGTTGCAATTATGGATTCATAGCTGAAAAAATGACACAGATTCAAAACTTCAAACAAACTTTGAACGTGACATAATATAAACTCTAACTTGCAATATTTTGTTGTGCAGCCCCTCCCCACCTCCCATCCAAAAGAAAAAAAAGACAAGAAAAGATTATAGTACGTGTTGGGGTATCTTCTAAATATATCTTTGATAACAATGATAGCCTCTTGAACCACGTAATTTACTTTTATCTTGATCAATTCAAGCAAAACACTAATACATCTTTCAGCGGCTCTTTCTAATTTGATGGCACAACGACCAATTGCACGAACTGCTTTTCTAACGAAATCTACATCAACTTCGGTAGCATATTCCTTAAATTCCAATAAAACCTGCCAATATCATAATTTAAAGGTTAACAAAAAATAAAACTGACCACATATACAATATACCAAATAGAATAAAGCTGCAGGGACCAAAAGTTTTACAATAACAAATCTGTCATGGGTGATGATAGTGATCCATGATTATTAGATTAAAGAGTTTTACACTGGAGGGGGGGAAGTTTTACAAGGGAAAAACAGATCCACTAAATTAAATGGATATGCAAATGAAAAGGCTACAATTCTGTATCAAACAAATAAAGGAAAAGTGAGTTTCATTAATGAATAGGATAAACTCTTTTTCAATAGAAAAGAAATTTCATAGAGAGCGCAGAGAAAATTCGAGGATAAATTATCCTCAACAATTAAGAAAAAAAGATAGCTGAAATTGGCATGAGATTCTGATGGGATTAGGATAAATGATTAAAGACATCTTTAGTTAGACACTATAGATATCACTTTTTACCAAATAAAAAAATTCACAGGGGAAGGGAAATACAAACTAAAATAAAGTAAAGCTTGCCTGATCTATATTTCGGTCTGAAGCAAGTTTTATCATGATTTCTAACTTTTCCATTTTCACATAGATCGGGTCATTGTACTTGCAGAAGAACACCTACAAACAGAGTAAGAACAGCTCCATAATGACAGCATCCTCCACATTCGGATACAGAAGTTCTTTATATTATCAATAACTGACAAGTTCACAAACTAAAACTTGGACCAATACCTTGATTTCATGAGCAAGAATTGTCGGTCTTCTTTGTACTATAAGATTGATATTCCGCAGGGCAACATATTGTATCTCAGGTTCTGCTGAGAGCAATGTCACAAGAGGAGGAGCCATCTTTTTACAAAGATTCCGAACCACATCAGTACTGGTGATGAGCTCCATCTGTTGAAGGATCATCTGAAAAGCAGGCAAAACGTGATTTATGAAGCATTAACACCGACATATATGGTAACAAGATGAAAAGTTACAGAAAAATTTACCTTAACAGCCGATAGTACAACTGCACAATTGGCATGTTGTAACCTCGGCGTAACTCTTTCTACAATGTTTTCTGCCTCACGAGCATCAGCTGCCTTGTACCTAGAAAGGGCGTCCAGTATAAAAACTTGACCCCACCTGATACATTAAGTAAAAGCAAGTTATGTTATATTGAATGAATCAAAAATGATATCAAACTTCAAAGAAGAATAAGGAAAAATCAAGATGATAACAACTAAAGCAATGACTGATAAATTGCACGCTCAACACGGCAAAAGAAAGTAGTGATACTTTTTGTCTTATGATTCAAGAGATTCTCTCACACCTTTCTCGAGACTTCTCCCCCTCCCCACCCACATTTTCTATTAATTATAATGTATATAAAATAATGGATTATTAACATATATTGCCCCGATGCAACAAAATCATAACTAATAAGCTGCTCAAGATAGCATCCGAATCTACCGACTACTATTGCACCCTTACTCAAGAGGAAGAGAAGTTGCACTATATACCTAAATCCAGTAGTGCCTCCAATTTGCAAGTATGATGACAAACATTAAAACGTAAACTTACTCTGTACATTCATTTAAAGCAGTAAGGAGCTTTGTAAGTGTGTTAGTTGTGAGCTCAAAGATGGGTTTACTACTACTGTCTTGAATTTCAGCAAGTGCTGCCACTGCATTAGCTACAACCATTGGATTATTATCAGATATCAAATCCTTCAGAGATTCCAAGAAACCCCTGTCCTCAACCAACTCCGCATTTATGTCATAAAGCTTTGCGACACAAATGGCTGCTGTCTTACGAACATATGGATCGTCATCCTGTCAACATATTACACAACAATGATACAAGTAAGGGTAACAAATAGATGGCTTTAAACACATACTGTCACTATTATCAATACAATAAGAATTGAAAATAGTAATTTTCAAACTCGATATTAGACACATGCAAAATATAACAGCACTGGATGAGTACCTTTAGGCATCTTTGAAGGGGATCACATAGATACTCAGTAATTTTATCAACACGAATGCAACCCATCGTCCGTACAGCTAAGGCACGAATTAAAGGATTTGGATCTTGCGAATCCTGCAAACCATTTTACAAAAATAAATTAATAAAAAAAAAAAAAGCAACACACAAATTCAGATTTGTTTCCATCACAGAGAGATAAGGAGAACAATATTCAGTTAATGAGTATTATAACTGAGCATTATAATCTATGATTTAAATTTTCCGAAAAACATAGTGGTTGGAGGGCTTCGACTTTGGGTTAATGAACAAGCATTTGAAATGAATTACACAATTCAAAATATAGACTATATGTTGTGAATTTTGAGTATTAGAAAAGGCATATATCTCACATTGTCCAAATTACACACTCTTAAAGGATTTATATATCAAGACACTCTTTAAACTTCCAAAGTGGGTAACAAAGAAGATGGTTCACGCGCACACAAAATTGAGGGTCTCATTTGGACTTTATGTGCACGGTTTAGTTCAAATCCTGCCCCGAGCCTTGTTTTACGGGATCATTGGCCTCCATGGTTTACGAGATCCTTTAATTTTTTCCTACCCTAACCGGATCATGTGCCTCCACTTTCTCCTCCTGTACTTTCGTAACATATGCCATCATGGGAGTTTGTCACCGTGTAGGTCAAGTCTCCAATTTCTATAAATAGGTATCTCTAAATCACACCTGCACTCACTCTTCTCTCATCTCCTATGTTAGGTTCTTCGCTCTTAGGAGCTTACTTGCTAGTTCTAGAATCCTCAATGCCACCAGAGAAGTTTTTGTTACACCCTAGAGGGCTTGTACGACATATCACAAATGAGTCCTTAAAGACAGTGCTCACCTCAGGCAAACCATCTTGTTTGTGTTCTCAGTCATCTTTCACTATACCATAGTATAAACAGTTGGGATCTCAAGATGGGGAGGGAATGGGGAATATAGTGAAGACAGGCCATGAAAGCAATAAAAATGCATCGAAAGATAATAACAAAAGAAACAATACATTAAGACTACAAGAGAAAGAAATACAAACAAAGTAGCGGCAATTCCAGCTTTTACCTTCACAAATGTATTTACTGCAAGTATAGCAAGATCAGGCTGGCTCTTTGCATAATTTATCAGGTATAAGTAAACCAACTTTTTGAGCTCCAAATTTTCTGTTTGCATGCAATTCACCACATCTGTGAACAACGAAGACACATCCTTCCCAACTGTCATAGCAGCAATCACCTTTTTCACTGCATCTTTTCTTTTATCCTGTGAAACAAGAAAAAGAGAAGTAAGATTCCCGAGCCCTCTAGCATGCAATCTTCAAACATAGCAACAAAAGAGAGAGGAAAAGTCCAAGAAAACATGTCCACAGACTCAAAACAGTGAAACAGCAAGCTCCATTCGATCAGTTGTCAATCAAAACATCAGCAAATTTCACCACTACAATCATGCAATATATTAATACCCAATCGCGTAGTGACAACTGATAGAATGATACAAAATTCAAACACGCTAACAATAAAACTCGTAAGCGAAAACAGGAACACACATAGTAAAAGGCTCCATAGGTTAATAAGTGAATGCCACCCATCGAAGTGAAAGCTTTAAGTTGAGACACTAAATGTAAAACATAAATGAAGTGAATCGGAAAATTGTTAGTCAGTCAATTACTATTAACGTAGTGGCGAATTCTGATATTTGAAGCTCAAACAGGAAGGAATCAAAAATGCCGAGCGAGGGATCGGGCGAAGGATCCAAAACGGAACGGAGAAACAATAATCGGGAACAGAAAGGAAAGAATGTGAACGGATCTGGAGAATGGAATACCTTGTACTGAGAATTGAGCTCCTCTTTGAGCTCAGGGATTTCACCCTTCTTGGTGGTGGAGAAGTACTTGGAATCGTTTCTGCTCATCTTCTCTCAATTTGCGCGCTTCTCCTTCCTCTTCCCCGTTTCCGTTCAATTGCTTCGTCTCGCCAACAATGCAATGCACAACCAATACTTGGATCGGTTAACTGTGCTTGCACAGATCCAAAACGGTGTCGTCTTCTACCCGCTTTTCGTAGTCAAGTTTCCGAACTCCTACCATGGAATGTCAGAATAAACTTTTCCTTATACTAAATAAAATTAAATAATTTTGGTTCAAATTTTTTTTTCCTTCTCCCATAAAAAGGACTTATTCTATTTTGATTTTTAATCATGCTTCTAGGTTGTTAAATATAACCAAGATGTTGTTATTACATAAAGCCATAAAAAAATATCAGTTTTATAATGTCACGTTAGCACAAGATCTTTAGATACTAAAATAATAAAGTGATGTATTTGTAAGAAAACTAAAATTAATAAAACGCAACGGTAAAAATTAATACATATATATATATATATATATATATATATATATATATATATATATATATATATATATATATATATATATATATATTTGTGAGAATTAGAATAAAAATATATATCGGTAAAGATTGAATATCAAGTGAAACATTTATAAGAATGAATAAAAATAAGATATTCGTGAAAAAAATATTTAAGTATTATTCTACAGTTAATATTTTAACAACTAAAAAAACATTCATGGTTAAAGATTTAACAAATTTTAAAATATATGAAATCACAAATATAATTTTAAGTTGAAGAACATTTTGAATCATAAGATTCTTCAATATTATAAATAAATTTCAAAAATGACAAATGTTATCAAAATTGGATGATGTGATCGGTAGTTAAGATATATTTCAAATAAGTTTCAGTCACAAACAAAATTTACATCTATAATAATATATGACAGTTATTTTCTCATTTTTGT
>Ga0209489_105222_pt1 | contig 22887 bp, 15 predicted proteins | sample SiratrowhiteBW_FD_187527 | JGI IMG/M metagenome (GOLD analysis project Ga0209489, IMG submission 187527) | Root nodule microbial communities of legume samples collected from California, USA - Siratro white BW (SPAdes) (version 2) | ecosystem: Host-associated > Plants > Roots > Nodule | place...
AAAGAAAGAAAACATTTTTATTAAATAAGAGCGAAGATTGGTAAGACTTAACCCTGGAAAGTTATCATATTATTGTTAATCCTTTTTTTTTTTTGCATTCAAGTGTTGATGAAAACACAAATTATTCTTTTTAATTATGAATCTATCATTAATTTATGAAATTGTTCTCAAATTTGAACTCTTTATAAGTATAATTATTGTTTTATATTGCACAAATCCTCCGAGAAGAACGATAGTTTATTACTTACTACATTGCGATTGATGCACTTACCATCATAGCAAGATAGGCTAACAGGATTCAACACCTAAAAGCCGAACTTGGGTAGTGCAATGCTTTTTAACTGACTATAACTTAATCTACAAAATAGAAAAATACATTTTTTTCAAAAACACGAGACACAAAAAACATTGGGTTGTCTCCCAATAAACACTTGTTTAACGTCCTGAGCCTGACAAAGATCAAGTCATAGTGGATCTACCGACTCCACTTTCTTAGTTAATGTACACAAATCTCCACCAATATATGATTTTAAACGTTGTCCACTAACTATCCAACTTCTTTTAGAACTAGGGTCTTGAAATTCAATTGTTCCATAAGGCTTGATCTCCTTAATCACAAATGGATCAGACCATTTGGATTTAAGCTTTCCAGGAAACAACTTCAGCCTTGAATTGAATAGAAGCAGTGACTGCCCTCGTTGAAACTTCCTTTTCAGAATTCTTTTATCATGATATGCTTTTAACCCTTCCCTTGTAATGTTTTGAGGAATGATAAGCATTCAACCTCATTTCTTCAAGTTCATGCAACTGTGTTTTTCTCTTCTCTCCAATAACTTTAGAATCAAATTCAACATCCTAAATGCCCAAAAAGCTTTATGTTCCAATTCTACTAGGAGATGACATAATTTCACATATATTAACTGAAATGGAGAAAGAATTGTAGGAGTCTTATATGCAGTTCTATAAGCCCATAAAGCTTCACAAAGTTTGACAGCCCAATCCCTAAGGGAAGAAGCCACTATTTTCTCCAAGATCCTCTTGATTTCTCTATTTGATACCTCTACTTGCCCATTAGTTTGAGGATGATACATTGTTGTGACTTTATGATTAACACCATATGCTCTAAAACTTTATTAAGCTAAGTGATGCAAACTCATCTCCAAGACTACATACAAAAATAAAATGTCACTAAGATAGAGCTTTGACCAGGAGATTCGGCCTAATTGGGCTTGTTTGGGCCTCCAAACAAACTTTTGGGCCAAAGTTCAAAATTGTAGAAGATCACTCTAGAGAGAGCTTCAAGATTGCAAGACGTCTACTTGTAAATATTGTATAGAATAGTATAGAATTTATTTTGGGCCTTGTATTTTGGTCCAAGTAGAATAGATTTTAGAACTAGTATTTTTATTCTAGTAAAATAGGATTTTAGGCCTTAGGCCTTGTACAAAAGATACATAAGACGTCTACTTTTTGAGGCTTGTAAAGACTCCAAGAAGGTGTCAAACAAGCTTATGAAGGTGCTACATGTAAGGCAAGTAGGTGCCACATAGAAGCTTGCCTTATAAGCTTCTATTACCACTTGGCCTCATCTCATTGGAGAGGATATGAAGTTTGGGTTGCAAGTCACCTTGGACACGTGGCATTCTCCCAATGGAGAGGATCATCTCCACTCATGGCTTGCCACTTGTTAAGCTCTTATTGGAGAGATTTTGAAAAACTTGCAAGACAAGTCTTGTTTTAGTCTATAAATAGAAAGCTTTTGTAATTAAAAATGGAGCTTTTGAATGAATGAGAATTGAAGTGTTGTCCAATGCCTCTTCTTATTCGAGAAGTTCTCCCTAGAACAATCTCAATTTTCAAGATTTTCTCTAGTTTCTCCTAAGAGTGTTGACCTAACTTCACTCTCTTTCACTTTCAAATTTCATTTCAACACTTCAATCCTTCAAACCACAAAATGTTTCACGGAATTACAAACATGTCATGTCAAGTTTCACTCCAATCCATAGAAGAAGACACCTGAAGCATGCAATTCAAGCTAGGATTGCATCATTTGGCAACTGAGCTTAGGTTCTTCAAGAGATAATTTCCTCTTCCAATTTTTCTCATCAAATTGTGTTGTTCATCATTTCGCATGTCTTGAAATGTTTCCATGATTTTAATAATTTGTTTTTGAGTTTAACAGGTTCAAACATTTTGTTTACCTTGAGCTGTCCAAGTTTGGTCAAGTTTAGGTGATTTCCGTCAATTATGCATTGTACCGCCATTGTTCTGCATTTGTTTTGAGTTTTTTTTGTTGCTTTGTTGGGTTGAATCCTCTTTCTTTTAGGTATTTTACAATTTGTGATCATTTTTTTTATGTTCTAAGTCATGTAATTACAAATATGTCATAAGTTCAAAGTATAGAAACTAGTTCATGAGGTGTTTGATGAAATGCTTATACTATGTCTTTTGTGTTTGATAAAATGTCTAGTGTAAACTGCACTTGTGTTAAGCTTTGTGTACTTTTTCTTTTATGTTTTTGAGTTCTTAATCTTGTTATTAAATCATTAAAAAATTCCTAAAAGTTAGGTTTATATTATATCTTGATGTTATGATCAAACTTGTTGGATTCCTCTACGTATCAATTTTCCTCAAGTTGTAAGATTCAAGTACCATTGAAAAGGAATGGGGGGAATGACTACCTGTAATAAAGAACAAGCTAATGTAAACTACACTGGTTTGAAAATTTTATTTTGAACAATAAACGTAACATATTGATGTGAAATTTTTATGAGAACACCTTAGGATGTTGAAAAAATATAGTTAAAAAAATCACATTCAAATGCCTTATAGAAAAAAAAAATGAAAAATCAGAAAAACATCAGGTGTTGAAAAATCTAGTTGCCCTATTCGTTGAAAAATCTCAGTTTTGAAATTTTTATAAATTTTCCAGTATTGTTTTCTATGCAAATTTTTTGGGTTTAAATTCTATATTGTGTTGTTGAATTTAGAAAAAAATTAAGGTCAAACACCTTATAGAGAAATTTACATAAATCAAATAGTTATCGCTGACAGATTACCCTGGTTGCTATTTGTTCTATTTTTGTAATCTACTCTAAAACTATACCTAAGTTTCCTCTTTGTGTGACTAATTTTCTTGCCCGCCTTAATTTCTTGTTTTGTTTCTTTTAAAATACTCATTTGGTTTTTTCATACATAATAATCCTTTTGAGTTTAGCAATTTTAATTTAAGTTTTTCTTGATTTTATTTTTCTTGGCCTCTTGAGATGGAAAAATCCTTGGACTTGTGAATTTGTGTAGATGGTTATCTAATATTTTTAGGTAGCATCTTGGAAAAAGAGAAGCTTATCAAAGGAGATTCTTCTCTCTCGAGTCTGAAAAAGTGGAAGGCTTAAAGAAAAAGTGAGGAAAAATAGGGTGAAAACACCAAAAGCATCAAGCAAGCAAAAGTGAAAGAACCTTTTCCTAAGTGATTTACCTCAACTGTTGTAAAATGATTAGCCAAATCACCACTATCAAAGTTAACTAATTCTAATTATTCTATATTCGAGATTTTATCAACTTCATCAGATATTCTTGTCCACACATGTTCCTCCATCTTCAACTACAACAATAACCTACATTTACAAGTATGCACTGACTAATAATTCAAATTTTGAGAAATATGCAAATGTAGAATTTTTTTTAAAAATGACTTCCAGATCGACCTGTTCTGAAAGTGGTTTAGTATAAAACCACTTCCAGAATGACTGTTCTAAAAGTGATTTTATACTTCCAAAAACAGGGCATTTTGAAAGTCATTTATGCTTCCAAAACAGGCCATTTTGAAAGTCATCTATGCTTTGAGAAGAGGCCATTATGGAAGTAATTTTGGAAAACACAAAAAGCTTCTGGAGCAGGTTGTTCCGAAACCAATACTTATACTTTCCAAATCCTACATTTCATAATACAACTGCAACCCACCCCACCCAACTTATCCTAGACTATCTTATGTTTTGCCACCCCTTTACTCCACCCAACTTACACTAGACTATCTTATGTTTTGCCACCCTTTTACTGTTCTGTCGCTGCCAATGATGCCAACCCACCGCTCAAAGCTGCTACCGTTACAACACCCTGCCGCCACAATCACTAACAACAACACCTTCACCTTTCTCACGCACCTTCATTTCTCAGGATTCTAATGATTTAACAAATATGCACAGAGATACAAGAGTCTTTTCAAATGGGGTAGTTTGAGAAATTTTTAAATGTATGGAGGTGCTCCAAGAGATACAAGAGTCTTTTCAAATGGGGTACTTTGAGAAATTTTATGGAGGTGCTCCAAGAAACTATAGAGGTGCAGGAAGAAGCTGTCTTTCGGTTTTAAAACCTTGATAAACCATTGGACTGAAACTTGTTTAATGAAGGAAGAATTTTCGTAATGAAATTACATCATCTCCTATTCATAGTAAACAATCATATTCAACAAATATCAACAGTTTACTACGTTTCTAGCTGTTAAAATCAAAACCAATTAAAATTATTACAGTATAATGGAAAACATAAAGGGTTTAATTGGGTAGTATGATATATTGGTTAGTTTTTAATTTGGTTAAAATCTATTTAACAAAACTTCTCCTACTTAGTATGAACGGGAAATGATGATCCAAATTCTTTACATATGTCTCTGTCTAGTGGTTTGTTTTTTACCTCTGACTTAGTTGGTCAATTTTTTTACTTTGTCCTAAGCTCTCTATTAAGAATGTTTCATTTATTGGTTCTTTGTCACAACTAAAAAGACACTCAAATGTTTTGTCAATTAGAGGAACAACCATGTTTTGAGTGGTCTGAATTACATCAACCATACTTGACCTTTCAGTATGCATTAAATGACATCAATGTTAAAGAAATTAGGTGGCCTTGTTCCTCTAAGACTATTCTTAGTGCATTCATTATATTTGATCAACTAGTTTTATTTATATATATATAAACATAAAGTAGTACATATATAGTGGTTTGGTTCTGTGTGTTCTTATTACCATTACATATATATTACGTATGTTTCTTTATTTAGGTGCTGTATAGTTTTGTTATTAACTATACATGCACTTTGGGTACAAGGAAGCTTTCAGAATGTCCTACCACCAGAACCACTTTCCCTCTGACAGTTGAAGAAGACTGCAGCAACTGGCAACCCTAGATTGTAAAGTTCAGCAAATTCTCTGGTGTTGAAATTCTGTCGCCATCCAGGAGCATACACCCTCTGTCGATACTGTTGACGGAACAACACAAACACCAAACGATGAATCCCCATCGTTGGTCGTGGGCTTTCATAACTTACAACCTCGTTACCTACGTACAAATCATGCAAAAATCCCAATTAGCATGTTCATAATTAAACCACTCATGCACTACTCTTATCTTATACCAGTTCTTTGATATTGATATTAGATTATCATAATTGGGTCTTAGATCTTTTCCATGAAATTGCCTTTTTATCCTTTGGGTAGCTGTTGTCATTTGTCTCATGGTCCAAAATTTAGAATTTGATGCCTCGTGGAATCAATTTCAATTTCTTCCACGAGATGATGTTGTGCATCATACACATTATTTTTGTATTTCAAGTATCAAGAAACATGGTCCACATAAATGATTCCAATACTTTTATACTCCATTTCCTTTCCAGCACGACAAGCCCTTTAAATTCTAATGAAACAAAGTTGCGCATGATGTGATATATAGGTCCCAAAATCGAATTGTAGTTATGCATACTTGTCGACAAACTATAAGATAGCAGATTCAAAATATTGAGTTTATTGGCTTGTATATAGTCATGTTATGAATATTTTTGTTAAAATTATATATCAATAAACACGGTGATGTGGCTGCAAGAAACATAAAACAACGTTAATATAATCACAAAATATTTTCAAACTATTTTTATTTTTATATTCTTGCTGAAATGAAATAATAATTGATAACATCACTAATATGAATTCTAGAATTGTTGTGTTATTTTTTTAATTAAAATCATAACACATAAATGAATTAAAACTATGATAGAAGTAGAGTTAACTAGATTTTAAAGATGTCACATAAGTAACTAATTTTACATGCACGTACGAAAATGAATATTTTTAATGCTTATAAAGGTCATTTACATTTTCATGCTCACTCTCTTACTTAATATATTATACGATTTATAAAATTAAGTTCTATTTGTTTTATATGCTTTGCTTGCACTTTAGTTTTATAACTGTATAGTGGAAAAGTATAAAGTAACTTTAACACAATGAAAAAGCTTCAAAATAAAAGTGTAAAACGTACAAGGGTCATTTTAACAAAATAAAAGGCTTAAAAGAATCCAGACCATTCTTGTGTTTGTAACCACGCTGACTTTTAGACATGATTAGAAGTACTAATTATCCATTAAGTTAATTTTTAACAAGATATTTTCATACTATTTAATGTTTGTACCGTTTATGGTAATTTAAAACTCAGCTAATACATATATAGTTAAAATGAAAATAACTCCTTTCAATTTACTATATAAAAAATTTATTCTCTATTACTTATGGCATTGTGTTAGTCGATTTAGCATAATCTTTGACCAACACAAAAAGAATCATCTCAGGTAAAAATATTAGAAATCTAAAAGCATGATAATCATGCTAACTGACAATTCCATTAGCACAGAGAATCAATATGAATTGTCAACATATAAAATACTAATAAAATGCATCATACTTCTAACATTCGCATTCATAATATTTATACTGACAGCTTATATTTTTTTTGTTAGAGATAAGTTAGACTAACGAAGACAATCCTAATTCTTAATATTAGGAATTGTAAGTTAACTAGGGAAAATCCCACGTAATTTACCAAATTATGCACATTAGTTCTGCATAGAAAGATATTTGGCATACCTCAGAGTGGGTTAAATTTACATTATTAGACTGTATATTTGATGAGTTAGTGAAATTGAGTTCTTGAATTTTTAATCATAAATAATTTTTTTGTCTTCTTTTTGACTTATTATTAAAGGGCTTTTTCCAAATTAACTACACACCGAAACTAGCCCCGGTAGTTGCTGGAATATCAGTCACCAACCTATACAAAAATCCATTGAGAAAAAGCATGTTAGTATAATGATATGTTAGTAATGCCATGCTAGAAAAGCTTGAGTATGTCTTATTTACTCACCAATGAAGGTATTCCCTACAATGGGGGTTACTTGGGCTGGGAGCATCAGGATCTACTAACAACTTTAACAGAAAAAGTGAACACATTTAAGTTAGAAGTCACTATATAAATAGCTAGAAGTGTATCTGAAAACTTTTATAAAGAAGGGTTTAGTAGGTTTAGTAAAGAAGTTTTGGTAAACACTTTTAGGTTGTATATAACCAAAGTTTATGACAACAAAGTAATGCAATGAATTACCAGAGTATAGAAGTTCCTGAGATCATCTCCACCAACACTCACTCTGGGTTGGTTTACAACTTGGGAAGGTTTAAGCTCACAACCATTGTTGACCTCTCTATTGCCATAGGAAACCCTGAAAGGAATGGAACTTTCAAAGGGGTCTATTACTTCCCCTATAACACGCCCAACCACAAGAGGGTTCCTACTACCATTAGGCATGTTAACTAGCTATAACTCTGCTGAACACAAAAATGACTTTGTTTGTACTACACCCACAATGGTAGATATTTATAGAGTGAAAGACGGGGAACGGGATATTCCCATATGTGTAGGACACGTGCTAGTTAAGAACCTATTCCTGGGAATAACAAAATAAAATCTTCAATGGTAAAAATTTGCTACTTTTAAATTGTTTTTGTTTATTGTAGTTTTAGATTATATAGAATGTATATTGTATCTGCCTAAATAACACCATAACAAGATAATTAACTAAACTTTAATGGGGAATAAGAACATAATCATGAAACAAATTATGTTAATCATAGAGAGCCTATAAATAATGGAGCATAGGTACTGTATTCAAATGAATTGAACTAAATTATATAAAAACAAACCTAAACTGAAAAAATAGTCTGTTAAAAATAATACATAAAGCTAAATAATGCTATAGGAGACAGAATGATTTTATCATTTTATTCATTTTATTGCTTTCAAATTAAAATTGAGCATGGGTACCGTATTCAAATGAATTGAACTAAATTATATATATATATATATATATATATATATATATATATATATATATATATATATATATAAAACTAAACTAAACTAAAAAAGTAGTCTTTAAAAATAATCTAATCGAAGAAGTAATTTAAACAAACCTAATAGGAATATGTTTTTAGTTTAGTTGGCCACATCCTATACTTTTGAATTGAGCTATTAGTTAGTTTACTGCATTGTATTTTCTTTTTTAAATGTAACCATTTTCTTCTTTGTAAATTGAACTAATTTAATTATTTGAATTGCACTTTTGCTAAATAATACTATAGGAGACTAAATGAGATTATCGTTTTATTGCTTTCAACTTAAATTAATAAATATATTTATTTGCTAATGATGTATTTAACCACCAACTTTTTATAGAGAAATTGTATTCGATAAACTAATATAAATATCAAAGTTTCAATATTAAAGACAAACAATTAATAGAAGGTGTTGTCATAATTTTGCAATACAATGTAGTTATTAATCTATTACATTTGATGGAGATTGCGTATTTTTTTCAACACTTCTAACAAGTAGTGCACTTAATTATTTCTTTTATAGTTTAATTTTTGAAAATTTAACTTAAAAATGTCTAGTTTTAAAGTAGTCTATGAACATTATATATATATATATATATATATTCCATTTTAAGGGTGTTTTGTTCAAATTATAATGTTGAAATACAAGATTTGACGCTATAATTTATGTATTTTAATGGTTAATAACATATTCATAACAACACATGTTTAAGTTAAAATGAAATTAAGATTGGTAAATTTATATTATTATAATAGCTTTATGTAACTAAGCACAAAGTGTAATTTATATAAAAATTTATTTCACATCGTTCATATTAGAACCTTGAAAAGGATGCAAAATATTATTGTGAATTGTCAATCAACTATATCAAACTTTTATTGTATATATTGAAATTATTTCAAAGTTAAGAAAAATCAAAGAAAATGAAATTATTTTATAAATAATGCAAGTAATTGGTAAAGTCTTCTTCTCTCTTCTTCGAGTGGAAGACTTCAAGAAGATTGAAAAATTCTTAAACTATCAAGTTTCTAATAAAAAATTTAGTGTGTTCCTCTTTCAAAAAATGAAAAGTTCTTTGAAGAAGAATGTTGAATATTAGACAGTCGAAAGTTCCTTTAGAGGATCAAATCATTTGATAAAGTTTTGATGATAACAAAACTCAAGTATACATTTATATTTTAGAGGATCAAATCATTTGATAAAGTTTTGATGATAACAAAACTCAAGTATACATTTATATTTGATGACTTATATACATTGCGCAGTTAACATTATTATTCTTAAAGCAGCAGACACATGATCCATGATCCATGAAGAGATAAGTTTTCTATTACTTAATTTTATGTTATTGATTTGATTTAAATTTATTTTATAGCATGATGTGCTTTAACGTTCAAATTTGTTCATAATGGAAATTATTCAAATTATGATGGAGCATTTAAATGTGATTAATCGATTTTATATCACGTGCTTTAACATTCAAATTTGTTCATAATGAAAATTATTCAAATTATTAAAATTATTATGGAGTATTTAGATGTGATTGATTGATTTTATGATCATGATATGCTTTAATGTTCAAATTTGTTCATAATTGAATTATTCAAACTATTGATGAGTATCTCAAATATAATTTCTCTATGTTATTTTAAATTATTTTTGATACAGAATTAATCAAGTTTAATGCAATTTAAAATATTAGAGAAATATTTCCCATTTGAGCTCCATGCATCAGAAACTCAAGATTGCTTTGTTCAAGCTTCTCACCAGCTAGTTTTTAAAAAAATACATATACAGAAGCAATTTCAAGTTGAAGAAGTAGAGGCAAAAAAAAAAAAAAGTGAAATACATCATATAATACATTGAAGAAAATATACTGAGTATTTATTGTCAATCTGCTATAGAGAGCATATAGAGTTTTGGGTTGTGTGAAACCATTGTGTAGTTCTTCACCTTTGTGAAGTAAACCCTTGTGAGCTTTCATTGTTTTCTCTTTTGAGAGTGTTTCTTTTTAATCTTGAGTGGTCTTGATCTCAGGGGTAGATTGGGACTGGTATAACCTAGAGAGTTTTGTATACTCGTGATAACTTGGAGAGGTTTGTGTACTCGTTATAACGTGAAGATGTTTGTGTACTCGTTATAACCTGAAGAGGTTTGTATACTCGTTGTAACCTGGAGATGTTTGTGTACTTGTTGTAACTGTTTGCTGAATAGTGGAACCTCTTGAACAATTTGTTCAAGGGAACTTGACGTAGCCCAAGAGATTAGGGTGAACCAGTATAAAATTGCTTTATTTGTGCTTATCTATTATTGCCTTAGACAATCTTGCTTGGTAGTTTTTGTTTGTAGCCAATTGAGTTCAGACTCCATTCAACCTCCTTTCTGGAGTAAGCTATTCCTACAAAGAATTTAAGAGAAAATTACTCTTATTATTAGCCTTAAAAAAAATAGAAACTTCATAAACAATTCAATTCTTGTTCCATCAAGGTGAGTCTAGTTGGACATGAGACAATGAGTTTTGTATATAAATATTAAAAAATAAGAAAATCATAAAAAATAAAAATTGAATTGTATTTCTAGTAGAGTTTATCAAATTTGACAAGAGTTGCTTAATTAATGAAATTAAGACGACGTGTGAAACAATGAGGCTCAAAACTTTTGTTTAATGCAATAAATCAGATGCACTTGAATTTATGAAACGTATTTTCTTAAAAAAAATTCAAGTGCACTTGAATTTATGAAACGTATTTTCTTAAAAAAAATTCAAGTGCACTTGACTCACTTAAATAAGTTATTTGTCTATACTATTTTCTAATTTATGAAACGTATTTTATTAAAAAAAAATACTTTATCTATTAAAATAAAGGTGGTTTGTTAATAAAAACTCTCTCAATGAAAGTTTAAGGAAAAATATTCATTTAAATATCTTTTTCTTTCAATAACTATTAAATCCAATAAGGCTAATTTTTTTTTTCTTAAATAAGACTTAATTACTAGCCAGGGGAGTGAATTTGTTATTTGAAACATACCATCATACTTCTAAATAATACAACTAACAATAACAATATATTGAAGAACCTTCAACAGATATTATGATTTCGATCTTCTAAGTAATGATTTCTTCAACTTTTATGATTTCATCAAGGATATATTCCTACTCATCATATCCTTTAATTTAATTTTTTATTTGTAGTCATATGTATCTTTATTCATAGTTGAATACCAAGCATTAGTAGACTTCTACATCAACGTTACTTTAAAAGATCAAAATATACCTGTTCTCTCGTGTCCTCTCAATTTCAATTCTCTTTGACAACAAGAAATAAAGAAAAAGAAAATGCATTTTGTCATAACTTTTTTACGGTATCATCCCATCATAAGTTTTTACATTTGATAAATCTATTGTTTTTCATAATAATTATTATAAAAATTTAATCGGTGAGATAAATTCTGAGGACGACATTATAGTGTGGAACTTTAATTATTCTTCGTCAAGTCACGTTATAGGTTAAATAAAACACGCATAGAATCCCACTATAGATACCACATTGTATTCAGTGGTTCAGAAAAGCCAAGATAAATATGCAATAAAAAAAACTGTTGCTGGAATAAATACCAGGGAATATTGGTTATTTTGTTTCATGGTTGATTCACTGGGTAGTATTGGTCAATGACATTAGTTCAATTTCCATAAGTATATCATCCCTTTTTGTGGTCAATAATCCAATCAAAAGATAAATTAACCAATCTTCAATAGCATTTTGTTCAACCATAATTTTATTTACTTTTGTAATATCTTTTAAAAGAGAAACTAAAGTGGATTTGAGTTAATAACCGTTGGCGGTGCATCTATGCGGAGTGGCTTGTCACACCCTAATTCAACATTGAATTTTTGTTTTCTTATTCTTAATTTGCATTTCGTCCCTAATTAGTAGTCTTTGAATTCTGTTATCTACAAGCATAAAATAAAGTTGGACATACAAAAAATAACTCTATTTTATTCATATGGATATAATGTGCTTATATCGTCAATTCTAAAGAATATGCATGCTAAAATATTAAATAAAATGTGCATTGATGAAAGTGACATAATATGGGAAAAGAATATGTTGTCAAACTTGATAAAACAAAACATTTAATAATTATGTAAAGAGCTAATTTTTTATTAATTTGATAGGTACACTGAGAGTTTTTTTTTTTTTTTTTTTTTACAATTTTTTTAAGAGTTGTTATAAGTTAAAGTTTACAGAACTTTATTTATTTATTTTTTTAAAAAAAGAGGAACTCATTGCATACTTTATTTTTTATTGAATCATTTAATATATAATCTCAAGTAATATAATACGATTTGAGGGTTAACAAAAGTTAATCGCTAAAAGTTGTATTAGATTCATGCTCACGTGTGCAAAAAATAACTAAACTACTTTTTCATGTTTTTGTTATATAATCATACTTTTTAATGGTTTTTAATGGGCTATTCAACATATTCTTTCAAGAATATATTTTCTTAATTTTTAAAATTGAACAGTATCAATTTATCCGTGTCTTTATAAGGCGAGTCTTTTGGTTATTCTTATAGTGTGTTCTTTGGTTTTGAATGATTATTTTTCGGTCTCCAACTCCTCATGCAGGTCGTGTACTTGTAAAACATTTTCTGGTCGTGTACTTGTAAAACATTTTCTGATATCAAAATAAATATTTGGGAATTTGACCAAAGAAATAATATTAGATTGAAAACATACTTTTTTTTCTTTGAGTAGAGTCGGTCTTTACGATAAACTTGCCTCCCAATCTCGAAGGAACATATTTGTGAGAGATTAACACTTTCCTTGTGACAAGAGGCTGACCTTCCTTTAGGAAACACTATGAGATTAATTAACCCACATTGGTAAACCCATGCACCTTTCGGCCATAATATTGAAGCAATACCACGAAGAATTTGGAGACGTGAAGGGTTGCGTTAGGGCTGACGCAAGCTTTTGGATGGAGATTCACACCTGTTGAATCCAGGGAGACGAAGAGTCACACTTTTTCACCGTCACCCTTCGATTATTTGGGATGCCTTTGGTCCTCACTTGCGTTCTTAAATTTGGTCGATATTCAACGTCCGAGAACCTTTGTAGGGCTTCGTGTAGAGTGTTCATTCCTCAATGTAATCACATCTTTTATTTTTTTGAGTCTGAAGGTAGTGTTTCTTCTAGTGATTCTACAGAGTCAGTTGGTATGAGGGGAAATACCTCAAGCTCAGAGGTTCAAGTGTTCAGAGTGGATTAGCTAGATAAGGTCAAGGAATTACCGGCTGAGATCTCGAAGTCTGACCTTCCATGTAGGATTGAATATGAGTGGGTGAGCCCTCATGTGACTCACCAATTCTAAAAATATAGGTGGTTGTCCATGGTCGAGATATATGCGACCAATGTGACCATGTTTTCTGATAGTGCGATCGAGGGTAAGTTGACTATAAAGCGTTGCATCGCCATCGACAATGTTTGTCATAGTCAAGAAGATCATGACATCGACTTCTTTTTCATGTATGCTTGTCTTTTTACTAATTCTCATGTTCGTGTGCTATTTGATGAGTTTACCATGGGCGTGCTAGGCACCTTAAACGTGACGCCTACTCAACTTCACCTAAATTCTAGCGTCGCTCTAAGCCTTTTGACTTTTGGATGAAATGCTTCATCTTAATCCTTCGTCTCATGTTTACTTACATTACTACAATTCTTGCCCATCTAACTCGATAAGGTGGTTATATTTAACAAGTTAACCTGGGGTTGTCTTGTTTTCTCCTTTTGCTTCTTCTTATAAACATTTTAAAGATGTTTTTCTTCAAAGTATTAATTGAGCCTGCTAGTTGAAACCATTTTTTAATGGGGATACTCCCAAGTTTCTTCTTTATTGGATGCATAATCTTGTCTGATACCTCTCTTGGCCGAGGTTGTACGTGACCAAGGACGACAAGAAGATGTTTGACATCCTGGATCAGTTTCCAAGGAGGCTCTCTATCCACAAAATTCTTAAGATTTTTCTTTCTACCCATTGATGGGGTGATCTAAATGGCATGGTTTATAATTTTATTAGTTCATGGCTACTTTTAACTTTGATGAGTCATTTCTTGGTTTCCAGGCGTAATGGCTCAACAAGGCACGAACTTCTTGGAGCAGTTAAAGAAAATTGTCCTTGAAAGGGCCCCTCAGATCGAGAAGGAGTCAGTTAATGTGGAGACTTCCCAGCCAATGGGGGCTTCAACACCAGTTCCCTTCGTTGATCTTGCTCCTCCCCTGGTTGTTGAGAAGAAGAGCAAAAGGAAAGAATGCTTGAGAAAGAATTCTTGTCCTCACCATTTGCCAAAAGATCTTGTCATGCAAATCAGATGAAGGCTCAAGTGTTGCTCGAGTGCTGCAGGCCAACTCTTCACCCCTGACTTAGCCTTTTTAAAGGGAATTAGTTTTTCTCACACCTCGTTTAAGAGAGGTGCGATGAACTCAACTTCAATGGATGAGATAGGGGTCGCTTGATTAGAGAGGAAAGTCATGCACTCGCCTTTACAAAAATATTATGCACCAAGGTGGCCAAGGGATCTATCGCACAGATAGTGAGATTAAAGCAAGAGTTGGTAGGCTCAACTAATAACTTAAAAGTGGCTTTGGATGCAAACTTAGCCTAGGGTAACCAATTGAAGAAGATGAAGGTCCAGAGAGATACCCTCAAGGCTAAGTGTAAAGATTTGAAGAGCAGTGGAAAGCTCAAGCATATGAGATCAAGAAGCTGGAGCATTCCCTGGCTGAGGCAACATCAGTTCATGACCATGTTGTCTAAAAAAAAGTTCAAGTTAAAATGGAGTTGGTCGAGCTCAAAGACTATGTATTGGTCATTCACTCTGAAGGTTTTAACTAGGCTATTCATCAAGCGATCTTATTATATGGGACGTCGCACGAGAACAACTTGGACTCGGGTAATGACGTCTGCAATGGTCAATTAGTTGCTATTAAAGAAATCCCTGCAACTAACCCTGGTATGGGTGGTGATCATCTGGCTGAAGGCGAGGAGTATTTTGTTATATTAGGTTTTATCTTTTGTATTTTCCCTTAGGTGGCTCCTGATATTATTTTTGTAAAGGTCTAACTAAATGTTTATATGTACTCATTTCTTTTTAATGAATTTTTCCTTATTTTCTAAGTTGTGAGATTTTAAGATATCTCATTATCGTTTCTTGTGTGTATGTGATTATGTTTTAAGGGAATCTAGGTATATTTTTATCTTGTAATTGAACACTATTGTTTTTACTCGTGTACTCATCGGTTTGTAAAACTTGCTTGAGTTAAAATTTGAAAATATTTTCAACATACTAACAAAAAATTTTGTTTACAAGAGTGTATTTGTGATTTATTGAAGGTGAGGTGTGGTTGTTTATACCAACACGATATCGGTTTATGAAATGAAAGTGCGAGAGGGATTGTTATGGAGCGAAGCTTCCTTGCCTAACTTTTATATCGTCAAGGTGTTGATTATGAAAGCTTGGGAGGGATCGCCTTGGAGTAAAGCTTCCTTACCCACTTGGAAAATTAAAGATGCAAAGTAAAACACTTTTCAGAATAAATTCTTTTATTGGAGCCTCATTAAAACCTTCTTGGTTAAAACTCTTCTTAGGAAAAAAGACCAAGTGAGGAAAAAATGCTCATTACATCATTCAACTGAAATAAAACTTAAAGTAAGAGGCATTCCATGTTCTTGGGATGGTTTTGCTTGAAAAGTGTTCGATCTTGTATGTTTCATTCTCTACTATGCTTTGAATTTTGATAGAGCCCTCCCAATTTGTTGAGAACTTTCCTTCACTTTTTTTGGCTTCACTCTGCATTCGTCATGCCAAATCTCCTAGATGGAAGCTTCTCAGCTTAACATTGGAATTGTATCTTCTTGCTACTCTAATTTTTGCAACCACTTCTCGTACTTGTGCTTTGTCTCTGAGCTCACTAATTAAGTCTTAGCTTGTTGCTAAGCTTTGGTTGTTGAGTTCCATGTGAACATTAGTCTTCTTAAGCTTGGTTCTCCTATTTTTACTGGGATCATTGTGTTAATGTCATAAGCTAGGGAGAATGGGATCTCTTTCATGGATGACTGAAGTGCACAACGGTAGGCTAATAAAACATCAAGGAGTTCTTTGACTCATCTTCCCTTTGTGACGACCAACTGTTTATTGAGTTCGATCAGTATGACTTTGTTGCCTGCCTCAACCTGTCTGTTGGTTTTGGAGTGTTCTACTGAACTAGATATAGCACAACTTTCAAGTTCTTCATAGAATTTGAGAAGTCCCTGATTCATGAATTGTCGGTCGTTATCCGTTATGATCTTGCGGGGAATGCTAAAGTGGCAGATTATGTTTTTCCAAAGAAATTTCTGGACATTCTTGGTTGTGATGGTGGCCAATGGCCTGCTTCAATCCATTTTGTGAAGTAGTCTATTACTATTAGTAAGAACTTGGTTTGTCCTTTACTTAGAGGAACGGGCCTATGATATCCATCCTCCACTAGACGAACGACCATTGAGCGGTTATATGATACAGTTGTTCTGGTTTTGTATGAAGTATATTACCAAACTCTTGGTGTTTTTGACACTTCTTGGCGTATTCAGCACAGTCACTTTGGATGGTTGGCCAATAGTATTCTACCCTGGGAACCCTTGTTGCCATGTGGCAACCTCTTGAGTGAAGACCACACACTCCTCGTGGTGTAGCTCTTCCATAATGTACTTAGCTTGTGCATTTGTAACAAATTTCAAGAGAGGGTGGGAATAACTTCTTCTGTAAAGGTCGCCGCCTATTAGGATGTACCAATCACTTTTTCTTCTAGTAGCCTCCTCCTACTCTGTCTCGCATGTTTCGTCTTTCGAGTACTGTATGAGAGGTGGCGTCATAGCATTCTACTCCAAAATAGTCGCGTATTCGATGTTGAGAATCACACTAGGAACAATGATGGTTTGGTGAATAACCAAAAGGTGATGATGATTTTTCCTTTTAGTTCTGGCCATTTTTGACAACAAATTTGCATGAAAGTTTTCTTCTCGCTTAATATGAAAGTATTGCATCATCAAAGGATATTTAACCTAAAACTCTTTCGTCAAGTGTTCGACTGTGAGTTGTGAGTTGTGACTCACTCTTGCACACAATGTTTTCTGCTCCCAAATCCCAAGCGAGTGTGAGGTCAGCTATTAACGCCCGTATTTGGTTTGGTTATTATTTGTCTTGAAGTCAAAACGCATGGATTTTTCAACCAAAATATTTCCAAAACCTTCTTGTACTATGCCTACCCCGCTGCCCTTTAAGTTGGAAAACCCATCAAAATGGAGTATCCAATGATCATCATTCGAAGATTCAATTTCTGGGCTTAACTCTACTAAGAAATCAACTAAATTTTGGGATTTCATAGGGCCTCTCAATTCATATTTAATCTCGTATCCAGAGAGCTCCACCAACCAACCTATCATTTGGCTTGCCAAATCAAGCTTGCATAACATTTTCATAATGTGGTAGTCTGCCTTGATCACGACGGAGTGGTTCTGGAAGTATGGTTGTATACGTCTCGTCGTATGCACTAAAGTCAAGGCTACCTTCTAAATTACTTGATATCGTCTTTAAGCATTTTGTGGTGTTTGGTTAATGAAGTATACTAGTCTTTATTCTTTGTCCACTTCTTGCACCAACATCAAGCTAATGGCTTCGTCTAAGACCGAGAGGTAAACGTAAATGGGTGCCTTAGGCAAGGGCTTCTAGATGATTGGGGGTGAGGCCATAAATTCTTTGATCTAAACGAACATATCTTCACATTGTTGGGTCCACTGGAACCTTGAGGCCTTCTTTAAGAGTTGAATGATTGGTTTTGTTTTAGCAATCAACCTCGGCATAAACAGAGACAGCATGGTGAGTTTACCAACTAACTTTTGGAGTTCCTTTATATTCTTCGGGCTTTTTATGTCGATGATGACCTGACACTTATTGAGATTAACTTCAATCCCTCTGTGAGTGAGCATGAAACCAAGGAACTTCTCACCTTCAGCCCCAAACACGTACTTCTTAGGAATCGACTTCATATAATTCTTTCTTAATGCTTTGAAGACTTTGTTGAGGTCGGTCACGTGTTAGGTAAGCGAGTCTGATTTGATAACAATGTCATCCACATAAAATTCCACATTCTGGTCTATTAGACCTTTGAATACTTTGTCCATGAGTCTTTGGTATGTCACCCCAGCCTTCTTCAAGTCGAATGACATAACCTCATAATAATAGTTCACATCGTTAGTTAGGAACGTAATTTTTGTTTTGTCTCTCTGGTGCATGCGTATTTGGTTGTATCTAGAATAAGCATCTAGGAAGCTCAAAATGCAGTGTCTAACAACTCCATCTACTAATCGGTCTATACTGGGCAGTGAATATGCATTCTTTGGTTAAGCTTTGTTAAGGTCGGTATAATTTGCGCATATACTCCATTTACCATTTGGCTTTTTTACCATGACCACATTGGCCAACCACATTGTATATTTTGCTTTGCAAATGAACTAAGCTTTCAGCAACTTGTCGGTCTCTTCTTTAACTGCTACCATTTTCTCTTCTCCTAGCTTTTGTTTATTTTGGACCACTCGTCTGGCCTCTTTGTAGATTGACAATTTATAAGTCATAACATTTGGGTGTACTCTTGGCATATCAGTTGTGGTTCATGCAAGCATATCAGCATTATTGATGAGGACTTGACGAGTTTGTTTAGCTTCATCTTGGCTTAACAAGCTTCTTATCTTGGTAGTTTGGTTGTCCCCTTGTAGGGGTATGATCATGATTCTTCACCCGGTTCCACGTGGGGTTCATCAGCTTAAGGTCTAAGTCAATCACGTTCACAATGTGTTCCAACCTTATACTTCTATCCCATTCAACTCAGTTCTCTTCATGTATTTTAAGTGGTTCTATCTTCAAACTTGTTATGTAGCACTCCGTAGTCATGCACTGATCAACGTGAACTGTGACGACATCGCTAGAGGCCAAGAAGAATTTCACGGCCAGGTGTGGAGTTGAAACTATCACACACAATTGGTTTAGGGATGGGCGACCGAGCAACACATTATACAACGTGTTTGCATCCACGAGAAGATATCGAACTTGGATGGTTCTGGTTTACAAAATTTCCTTCACCAAATCTAGTGTACAAGTCAATGTACCCCCGAGTTTCAACTCGCTCGCCTAAAAATCCCACTACCTGGTCGTAATAGGTTTGTATCTCTATTTTTGGGATATACAAAATTTTAAATGTCTTCCAATACAAGATGTCAATTGAGCTCCCTTAGTCGACCAAAGCTTTCATCACTGTAAAGTTTTCTATTTCCTCCATAATGACCACGAGGTTGTCTTGTGAAGAGTCAATGGCCTTAAAATCGACGTTTGTGAAGGTTATCCATTGTATTCTTTGTTTTATATGAGCGGTTACAACGTTCATTAACTAGATTGCCCTTAAGTGTTATTTTCGTGCGTTTTCGGATGTTCCTCCTCCAGCAAAGCCTCTTGCAATTGTATCGATCACTCCTTACAGAGAAACTTCATCTCCTTGATATCGTCATCAACACATTGCACTCTTCTTCGTCTTGATGATGAAGGCAATCAGATCGCCGAGAATGATCCCGACACGACTGATTAGCTAGGGTGAGTGATCGTCCCTGATCCTTGGGGATCGATGAGAATTTGGACGACTATACAGGACAAACTTTTATTACTATTATTATTTTTTTATTTTTATTAATATTATTATTATTATTGTTATAATAATAATAATAATTATTATTATTACTATTATTATTATTGATATTATTATAATTATTATAATTATTATTTTTATTTTTATTACTATTATTACTATTATTATTATTATTATTAGTAGTAGTATTATTGTTGAACATTAGACGGTGCAAAGTCCCTTTAGAGAATCAAATCATTTGATAAAGTTTTGATGATAACAAAACTGAAGTATACATTTATATTTGATGACTTATATACATTGCGCAGTTAACATTATTATTATTATTAAAGCAGGAGACACATGGTCTATTAAGAGATAAGTTTTCTTATTATTTACTTTTATGTGTTATTGATTTAATTGATTTTATATTATATTGTGCTTTAATGTTCAAATCTGTTCATAATGGAAATTATTCAAATTATTATGGACTATTTAGATGTGATTAATTGATTTTATATCATAATGTGCATTAACGTTCAAATCTGTTCATAATAGAAATTATTCAAATTATTGATGAGTATCTCAAATATAATTTCTCTATGTTATTTTAAATTAATTATTTCTGATACAGAATTAATCAAGTTTTATGCAGTTTAAAATATTAGAGAAATATTTCCAGTTTGAGCTCCATACATCAGAAAGTCAAGATTGATTTGTTCAACCATCCCAACGGCTAGCTTTTAGAAAGCTACATATAGAGGAGCAAGTTCAAGTTGAAGAATATACAACAAGAAGCAAGAAGAGAGAAATACATCATATAATACATTGAAGAAGATATACTGAGTGTATATTGTCAATCTGCTATTGAGAGCATCTAGAGTTTTGGGTTGTGTGAAACCATTGTGTAATTCTTCACCATTGTGAAGTAAACCCTTGTGAGCTTTCATTGTTCTCTCTTTTGAGAGTGTTTATTTCAATCTTGAGTGGTCTTGATCTCAGGGGGAGATTGAGACTGGTATAACCTGGAGAGGTTTGTGTACTCGTGATAACCTGGAGAGGTTTGTGTACTCGTTGTAACCTGGAGAGGTTTGTGTACTCATTGTAACTATTTGTTAAATAGTGGAACCTCTTAAAAAATTTGTTTAAGGGAGAATTGGACGTAGCCCAAGAGATTAGGATGAACCAGTATAAAACTGCTTTATATGTGCTTATATATTTTTGCCTTGGTTGGTGGTTTCTATTTATAGCGAATTGAGTTCAGGCTCCATTCAACCCCCCTTCTGGAGCCAGTTGTTCCTACAATTATTATTATTATTATTATTACTGTTATTATTATTATTACTATTATTAATATTATTAATACTATTATTATTATTATTATGATTGTTATTATTATATTTATTATTATTACTATTATTCTTATATGTGACCGATCGATTTTGTAACTGAATCTGTGATCGAAATCAGTGACCGAATGTTACTGAATATGTGACCAAATGTGTGACTGAATGAGTAATCGAAATCAGTGACCGTATGTGTGACCGAATCTGTGACTGAAAATTTTGACCGAATTTTTTGGTCACTGAATCGGTCACTGATAATGACCGAATTTTTTCGGTCACTGATTCGGTCACTAATAGTGATAGAATTTTTCAATCACTAATGTCGATCACTATTAAGTAATTTTCCAATAGTGCTAGTTTTATATTGAGAAATGATTGATCTTCACATTACAATATTTAAGTTAACCATTGTTAACCACCATTGGCATTTAGGATAATGAAATATTTTGATTTCAACATAATAACGTATATTATCAATTTTTAATACCTATATCACACTTACTTTTACATTAGCATCCAAGCATCAAGTAACTTTACTACTTATTGAAGTCGTCAAAATCATCTAATTGTTGATGAATTTTTAACCAACAAATTATCAAAACTACTTATTTGTAAACATTAAGAGGTTAATTTTTTTTAAAAAAATGGCAACTACGACTATAAAAGAACAAAATAAATTTTGTTTTTTTATTTACTTTTTAGTATAAACTTTTGGAGTGTTATTTGTTTAGTTTAGCATTATATTATGTTGGTTTAACTAGAACCAAAAGTTACTTAATTAAAACTTCAAATTAAGGTATTATAAATATAAAAAAAATAGACGAAAATACCTTACTAAAAAATATACTTTACATCTATAACGTCATAATCTGAAAATGGGATATTATGATCTCTTCAACAAAGTATCTCTATAACAAAACTTACAACCGTTTAATTATTGTATTGTGATAATCATGAGATACCATAGGATAATGCCCGGAGGAGACATCTGGCTACACAAACCGTTTAAATTTGATCACCTAGCAATGTATGTTAAAAGCTACACAAAGAATTTGTTGCAAAATGTATCTCTTCCCTGTGAAAATGACACATCTAATTAACAACTGATTAGCTCTTTAGAAAACATTTGGTATCGAAGAATATTTCTGTTATCTCCTATCATTAACCACTCTAGTTATTGGTTGGAAACTCATCTTTGCATTATGTCCTCAATTTGTTTATCTACCAATATAGATCAGGAATCTCATATTATGTTAAAGATTAAACAAGAGAGACACTTGTGACGTTTTTTTGACGGACCTTATCGTAAGACTTTCATATGATTTGCCCTTTTGATTGGAGACTCAGAGCATTGGTTCCAGAAAGATGCTCGAATATTTTGAAAGCACATTGGGTTTTGATGATGCCCTTTACTCACTTCATCTTATTGGAACCTTATGACGCGAATACCATTCCTAAAATGAGAAAATAAAACACGAATACGATCACATATTTTTTTAATTTTTTTATTTACAGTTAAAGATAATTTTATTTGTTATATATATATATATATATATATATATATATATATATATATATATATATATATATATATATATATATATATATATATATAT
>Ga0209489_105223_pt1 | contig 22887 bp, 8 predicted proteins | sample SiratrowhiteBW_FD_187527 | JGI IMG/M metagenome (GOLD analysis project Ga0209489, IMG submission 187527) | Root nodule microbial communities of legume samples collected from California, USA - Siratro white BW (SPAdes) (version 2) | ecosystem: Host-associated > Plants > Roots > Nodule | place: USA...
CTTTCATAATTTAAGATGAAATATTTATAATCAGCTAAATAATTTAACTATAATGATAATGAAGAAAAACTTTGTAAATGTTAACTAAACAAGTTCTTAAGGATGAGAACAATCTCGTCATTAAATGTTATTGTTCAATTATTAAACATGATTTAAGATTAAACATTTTGATATTTTAAATTACTAAATATTATTTAATAATAATAATAATAATAATAATAATTAAAGTACTTTACTTAAATAAATAAAATAAAATTCAAAATCAAGAAAAATATAGATTTAAATTATATTATCTCAACAAAACGTTAAATTAAAAATAATTTTGATCTAATGCATTTCAATTTTGTTTCCATTGTATATATTCAACCTTTTCTTTTCTAACCCATATGGGACAGTTGCGACTTCTAGTCTTGTATGTTATGTAAACCCCTACAGATTCTGACATGTGATAAATGTTTATTGTAATTGGTTGAAACTAATGAATAGAATAGAATAGAACCCATGATGTCCTACTTTTGCCTTTCTATGTGTCTGGCATTGTAAGATATGATACAAGAGTTACCAAAACCCATATACAAAATTTAGAAACATCAATCTATGAATGTGTCTGTCAAAAGTTGTGGTTAGGCTATATTTAATTTATTAACACTAAATATTGAATAACCACCTACATTCCCCTTCACCAAAGATCCCAACTCTGCATAACAAAAATCCTGCAACAATATCACAGAACATGCACTGGCAGCTAAAAGGATCAGTATTATATTCCTAATAGCAGCATAAAAACTTAGTGTGCTGCATAGTTTCATCATTGTTAAGAATTTTACCCTGAAACACCACCTGGCTCCATATGTATCTTTTCTTTCATGTCCAAGGGAATGAGATGTTTCGTCTGATTGTAATTGTAGGTACTATACTACACCAGAGGACAGGAATCCCATCAGATATTGGAAATGTTGAAAATCAGACCATTAATTCTTCATCAGAATACAACAAAAGATTTACAACAAGTAGTGTATCCTCACATATAGAAAGGCTTAAATTAACATTGTTAAGCTCATATAAGTAAAATTGTTTCACAAATATGAATTTAGTGCATCGTAGGATATTTATTTATTTAGGTCTTTGAACACAATCACTAACTAGGATAAGAAAAACTTTATTTTTTTAGAATTGTTTCTAACCCTTGCACATGCTTTTAACTATTCATTTTCAAATATTTCCAAATGACATATCACATTTGCTCGCATATACTTCTCATAATGGACATCCACATAGTTTTTCAAATAATACCTTCCTTCTTGTTTTAAACATGGCATGTAAAACTGGTGGAATTAATGTGATGTTCTTATGTTGAACTGTTGTAAATCCTATTCATTTATCACCTCGTGTATATTGTACTTTAAGCTTTAATTCTTCTTCAACAACATCAATTATAACTTGTGCAATCTTCAAGAAAGGTCATTCTAAAATACCCACTCATATTAAATTTTCAAATATTCTTTTTAACAAGTCTCTCGGGATTCAAATCAATAATATTTAGATTTTGGAAACAAAATTTCAACGAATTCATTGAGTTAGTGAAAACTTAATTGTTGCTAATAAGTATATATATTCTAAGTAATAGAAATGAATCAATATAAAATTAATTTACATTCTTGTTGATTTTTTTCCTTTATTTTAACGCATTTTACATTCTTATTGTTTTTTTTTTCTTTTTTAATGCATTTTTAAGATGAATAATTTCCAAATAAAAAACCTTGAATTTCATTTGAGTTTTACAAAAAATTATAAAACACAGTTCATATTCCTTCCTATATTTTTTTACTCTTTATGACATTGGAGAAAATTATAATATTTGTGTCCAATATTTTGAGCTAACACTAAGTAGGATCAACGCATAAACTAGAAGTTTTAACAAATTTAATTGGTTGTTACTAACCTTTTGCATCTAAGAAAAATATGTTATCTCATTGACTTGAAAGATAATTAATGTTAAATAGAAATGAATGATTAAAACTCTTCTATGAAATATTGTTATAATTTTTAGTTGCAAATTCATTTTTTATATATTATTTCCCTGCGGAGAGGACACCTTTGGGTTGCAATATAAATGTTTTTTTTCATCAATTTGATAGCTTAACAAGATAATGCACTTGACTGATATATCTCTAAAATTGGGATAGTTGGTGTTGTATCAAAGATCATGTTTACTTTTGAAATACAAGTCTACACATTTTTTACTACCAGAGTGTGACTTTTTAGGTGTTGAGTAGCCTTTTTAAGTCTACCAAATACTCTTACGAAAATCCCAACATCTCTAAATTCTTCATGAAACTTGTACGAAATATTGTACAACACAGAAACGCATAGTAATTCTTGTTGGAAAATTTCACACTGACGGACTTATATCTTGTATTTGGACAAGTTTTTTTTACAATTTTGACTTTAATTACATGAGTGCATTTATTCCTTTATAACATGAGACCATGTATCTGACAGAACATAATATGTGAGATAACTTGTTTCTGGTCCAGGATTGTTCTCAAACAAATAATTAAGGTTGTAAAAACAAATAATTAATGGGCTTGGCCTTACAGTGACAGTCTAGGACTACAACTTGGAATGGGGTGTTATAGAGACAATAAATTAACACACGATTTTGACAATGTAAAGGAAACCGCATTCACAAAAGCCAACTTTGATACCTATTGGGCTATCATTGAAGTCCAAAGTGTTAAAAAGAGACGTGTTTTAAGTATTTACGCAACACTCATGCCAACCAGATCAACAGAGATAGCTCAACCACATTTACATTTAAAAATGATATCTCACATTTTAAAGAGAGCAATGCAACTATGTAGCATGCACAAAGTACTCTACCTTTGTTGAATGCTTCATTCCTACTGTGACTTGTGACTGAAACTGTTTCGAAGATTCACACTATGTATTGTCACCATCACGTATTAAACCTTCTGTATTTCGACTGTGTTGTTTCGTGTGTGTCACCATCTTAAAACTAGTCCACATTTCCTCTGAATTTGTGAACTGATAGGATTAAGATGTGCATGATGGAAGAATATTAGCAAAAACATCTCCAGGCACAGTCACATGAATGTTATTGCATCTCATATATATCCATATTGTTTGAATCACTGGCTACCCATCTATCCAATATGGCAGAATATGTTAATATTAATTGAATTGTCCAAATAAATATGGAAGTTATATTTTTAAAAAAGATTTGAGAGAAGTGATGCAAGATTTTCCAATAATAGTATATGAAGAAGCCCTAAACAACAAGTTCAGCGCTGACTAGAATGAAAATGAAATGTTACTCCTATTGGCATGTCATGCAGTGTTTGAAAATTCAAATGTGGATCCATCTTCAGAAGCTTGAAGTTTGTATTGAATTACATAAAAACAGAGAAGGTTGGGTGTTGTTGATTCAAGGAATTCCTGATTTTATTAGGCCAAGTTTCGTCAAATAAATGTTTTATTGCTGGGTTGGGCCTGTAGACAATTTAGTAACATTATTTGTGAAACTGCCCAGTGCTCACCACCATTATCAAATTAAACCGAAAATTCTAAAACTATAATTAATCACTAGTCAATTTAGTCTTTATATTATTAATCCATTTAGCTACTAAAATTGATCTTACTATTGATATAACTTAATAATTTAGTTTTTAATGTGGATCATTATCATCAATTTGAATACGGAGTTGTAATTGAAAATACTATTTTATCAAAAAAAAAAAAAAACTCGATTAGAGATAACTATACCCCTAATAATTGTAAAATAAAATTGGTATTTGAATTTTAAAACAATCAAATTATTAAGGCTTTTAGAGATCATAATGACAAGCACATACCAACGGCACCAAATAAAATTGTCATCATAGACAAAACCGAAAGATTAAATTAAAAAAATTATTCATATAGATAATAAAACTTTAAAGACTAATTTAATACTGTGATGAATTACAATACCTCATCGTGTGTTTGCTTTGTTTTTATTTATCGTAACCACATGCAATATTAATCAAATTTTGTTTGAGTTGTTATAAGCATAAAATGACCTCTGACCAATATCTTGTTTATTTCTATATTCTGTATTTTTTGAGATATTTTTTTTCTTTCTTTTTAGTTTTGGGTATAGTCTTTTAATATGTGTATTGGAAAAGCACTCTTGCTTGAATTACTTGAAATTTATGTAGAATAATAAATCTACGCTTGATGAATAGTACATATTTTTAAATTTTATCTTTTTATAAACTTTATAGTTTTCCATAAAAAATAGTATTTTCAAGTAGTTTATATTGGGTTATAAATTGTATCTATGACGACTTCAACCAATTTTAAGGGTATGTTTGGATGAGAGGGTATATTTGAGAAATATATTTGAAATGAAAGTATCTGAAAAGTTTGATTTTTTGAAAAGGAAAGATACTAAGATTTGAGTGAAAAGTTTATAAAAATTTGTGAGTGATGTGATGTGTATAATTAATAAAATAATTAGTACATGACTTTGTAATTTAAATTAATTTAAAATTAAAAATAATTAATTTGTTGTTTGTGATTAATAAATTACTATTATTTTTCTTGATAAAGTTATAAGATTATTAATTATTTAAAAATAAAAATTAAATTATTATTATTTTATAAATTTATTTACAATATTGTTATATTTCCCATTAATATTTTATATTAATAATATTATCATTATTTTATAATTTTATTAAATTTATTATTATTTTAGTAATTATTAATATTACTATGGTATATTATATAATCAAATTATTTTCTATAAATTTATTTTAATTATTATCATATTTTTTAATTTTATTATTGTTACTTTTAATATTATTATTTTTATAATCTTATTAAAAACTAATATTATTATTAATAATTATTATTATTATATTATATAATTAATTATCTTTATTTTATTATTATACAAATATAAATATTAATATATTAATAATCAAATAAGTTACATAAAACGTTTGAAAAAATCCAAACCCTTTCCTCGCAAATCTTCAGATAGCGAATAAAGTTTACAACAAAAATTTTGTCTCGTTTTTTGTTTTCTAATAATATTATTTTTCTCAATTTTTTAACTTTCATTTTATTTGATCCGTCGCAGTAAATCCATGCTCGGTCCAAACACACTGTTAATAGATTTTTATCTAGATAGATCTAAGTTAAATGTTCAAATTTTTTTAATTACATTATTAATACTTAATTACCTTATTGTTTGTATGGTATAATAAGAAATAGAGATGTTTAAAATCCTTGCACATCAAGATTATCTTTGTCCTTAAATAATAGAATAATAGATTGAATTGTCTCTTTTTCATAACTATAAATATGTTATAAATCATTCATGTAGAAGATTACTTGTAATATTTTTAGTCCTAGTAGTATTTAGTTGTCAAGATCTTATATGAGTATTAGGTAATCATGTCTTTAACTTTAGGTTTCAAGAGATTCTGAAGTGGGTGGTCCTCCTTGGAAGAAGCAAAAGTTGAAGTTCATCTCAAATATGAAAGGCGATTACTATGTCTGTTAGTAGTGATGAAATTTCTAGTAGAAAGGACCTTAGGTTTTGGTTGAAAAATTAACATTAAATAATTGGAAACAACCTTCCATTAACTAGAAGGAATAAAAAGTTTTCAAATTTGTTTCAATTTATCCTAAGACTTCTTGTTATATTTTAATTTTAAAAAATGATTTCACATTATGATATGCTACTTGTTCTACATTTTCAATATTGATATGATCACTAATGACAACAACACAATATTATTGACAACAACACTAGTAGGCCTAAATATTTGTTTTTGCTGTGATTGCAAAAAAGCAACACAAAGAATAGTTAGAGAATAACAATTCTTCTTTCAAAGTGTTTGTTACACAACAACTTAGTAACGAGTCATTATTTCTAGAAGAAAACAAATAATAATGCAACTTAAAAAAAGAAAGTTTGACAAGACTTTTTAAGTTCTAATTACAACCAAAGGATCAGGCTAAATCACTTCAAAAGAAAAGTTATCTCTGACAAATCTATATCTTCAAAACAAATATAACTTATTAAGATAAATCAAAAGATATTGTCTAACAATAATCTCTTAACAATAATTAAATCAGAAGAATCCTTCGTAAAAGAAGAAAAAATAAATCTACCAACAATATTAAAAACATATATGAAGAAAAGAGATAATTTTAATTAAGGAAAAATATTAAAGGTTTGTTGGTCATTTTGATCCTTTATAAAGATTTTTATATGAATATAAAGACAGTTAAATATAAAGAAAACAGAAAATAATTTAGAGTGTAATGTGTTTTAGAATTATATGTCTTGTAATTTTTTATTTTTTTTACATTTGTATAGTTCTTCTTGAGACCATTTGAAGGGATGATTTCTAGCTACAAAAGTAAAAAAAAAAAAAAAGAATATTTCAAAATAATAATATTTCCATCTTATTGGAATAACCAGTCCACAAAAAAATATCATAGTTGTCAAGATTCCAAATAACCTCGGATGTCAACTGTATATTGAAGATTCCTGGTAAATATCCTCAAAATTTACCCGAAAGAAATTGTCGGTGTTTATTTATCTCTGCTGTCATTTGGACTCCGACACTGTACTTTATTTTTCTTAATTTGTCTCTAACTTCTTATGTAGCCCAAAATCCTCAGCACAAAAATGTATGATTTAGCATATGATAATGCCAATGAAGTTAGGTTGTGTTCATTGGAGAAGTATAAGTATATATAATCGTCTGCAATTCTCCAATTGGCCTAACTCAAATTCATATTGGCAGCAAAACTATCTCACATGACCCAATTTATTTGTTACACGTCACCTGCGACTCTGTAGAACACACTTGAACCATACCAATTCATCAGTATTTTCAAGGTATTGGACCACTGACACCACGCTCAAGGGTCCGTCACAACCCTTTCTTACAAAGTTCAATAAATATCATGTCGTTATTTAATCTAACGTTTTTATCAACTTAGCTTTGTCAACGTTAAATTGTATCTATAAACCTTAGATGAAATTAGCACGTTGTAAAGGTGAATTAAAATTGGAGCTTAAAAACTGACGAATATTCCTTGGAAGCAAAGGGGGTTGGTAGAATGAAAGTTCGACATTAAAAATTTGAAGTTCGTAATAATGTTCCAACCGGTTCACCAAACCAATGGGCTCAACATTAATTAAAACCTTGTCGTGTGTTTTTATGTGTGTGGAAATGCTTGCGCCAAACAACTACCCCTCCTTCCTTTGCATGGCAGATATTGTTGTGCTGTTCACAAATGTTTCTTTTCCCTTGTCAGAGAGTTGGGTTACTAATTTATTAATTACAACGTGTTTAAATCACCCTATACTTTTGTTTTTTGCTAACCACTGTAACTAAGATCTTTGATTTCCTCATAATATTGTAAGATATCTGTATAAACCTTAGTCTTTAAACAATTATAGGACTCATCATCAATTTGAGTCAGTTTAGTACTACCTACTTCAGGCTTCATGCAAATTATCGAATAATACCTTTTTTAAATTCAAAATTCTTTTTCAAATGTAGATTGAGTTACAATATTATAAATCGATTTTATATCAGTTAAACGTAAATGTTAAATTTGGTTGGGACATGTTCCAATCAAAATTTTGAAGATAAAAAATAGGGAGAAAATGAAATAAATTGTTTTCATAAATTAAAATTAGTTTATAAAAAAAATTCTCAGTCCGTGTAGGGATAGCTAAGGAGAGATGAAGATATGAAATGTAAGGTAGCAGTGTTTTTAGCTAGTGATAGTATTATCAGAAAAAAAAAGATAATAATTTAATTAGTTAAGCAATAAACTAGAGAAGTAAGAGAATATATGTGACTTGTAATTGATTAAGTCAACCTTTGTCTATGATGAATATGGTGTACTTATAAACTATCCTTGTTTATGTAATATGATTGATAAATAATTGTCTCTTTAAACGTCTATTCATAACATTAATTCCAAGATATGTAAGTATGAGAAAATATCTGAGAGAATTTCTATTCTCGTCAGACCTTGTAATAAATTTCAATATTTTAATAATAAGTTCGAATGAGAAATTTCTTAATTTTAAGAAACTAAAATTATAGTTATTATTTTATTTTTAAATGTTTTGTTTAAATAATTTTTAATTTTGGGAATTTTAATTTTCTTGCTCAAGCATAATATTTGAATTATTATAAAATATAAAATATTATATTAGTATAAAATAATATATAATAATTTAAAAATACTAGTCTGTTGATTATTTTTATTGATGTTAATAAATATTATTTTTAGGTGAAAGGAGAATGAGATTTTTCGACTAATGTTAAAATGAGGTTTTCTCTATTAATATTAATCTAACCTGATGTTATCAATCATGTTTATATTTGATTGGAAGTTTTATATCAAATTTAGAAAGAAAAAATTATCAAGATTGGACAGAAAGTAGCACTACGAACTTGATAAAAATCACTTCTTGCAAATATGGACAAAAGATAATTCAAGAGAATCGTTTATTGCAAAAAAATCTAACTAATGTTAGTAAAAGAAATAATTTAGCCAACAATGGAGAAAAAAATCCTTACTATCCTTAGTGGATGAAAGACTTGCATTTTTAAAAAAATATAACTTTAAAAGATATCAATTGAAGAAAAAATATTGATTAATTAATTAAAATCAATCTCAATTAAGTTAATTAAAAAACTATTCGACATGGGCTAAAAATAATTGTTTTCTAAAAGATAATTATGACTAATGATTATTGAAAAATAATATTAGTTTATATTAATTAAAAAGTAATATTAATGATGACGATAAAAAAATAATATTGGCTTTAAAGAAATATTTGACTATATTAGTTAAAAATGATTTTAAATTAGTAATGCTCCAATTTCAATTAAGTAAATGATGTTTCAGTTGAAATTGAAAACAATGTTTTAATTTTGATCAAGTCAACATCATCCTGATTTAAGTTGAATAAACGACACCACAATAAGTCGAAGTTAAACTAAAAAAGAATATGAAAAATATAGAATATAGAATATTCTAAATTCTTATTTTAAAAAAAAAATCAAATTTAAGTTTTTATAATTTTAAGGAATCAAATTCCTCTTATAAATTTTGATTTTTTTTTTTAAATTGTCTAAGATGATGTTTTAAAATAGTTTAATTTTTTTAATAAAAAATATTATTTAGTAAATTTCCATTCAAATCTACCATAAAATAACATTCTTTATTCCGATCGAGGGGTATACAAATTCATAAAAGAAAACCTATACTTGTGTCTTCTTGAAAGAAACCACACTTCTATCATTAAAAAAAAAAAAAAAAAAAAAAAAAAACAGCCAACAATGAAGCATGTGATGAGTATATTAAAATGATTTGAAAGTAAAGAAAAAGTGGTAGGTTGAAGAGTAAGAAAGGAAGATGCCTTATTTGTGGTGGGTTTCCTCTGCTTTGTTTTCTAACAAAGTCAAAGAATGAGGCTACAACTTTATGGAGAGTTAAGAAATGGATGTGCTGCATTTTGTGGATGGAATTCCACCTTTTAAAGTCAAGTACTTAACACTTAAGGAGGGAAAAAAAAAAAAAAAAACCCACAAATTGGAATGAAACAATCCAATAACAATTTGGTTTTGACAGACAAACTTACTTGTGCAGGGTTAACTGTTAAACGTGATTTGGGTAACCGAATCCCGAAGAGGAAAGAAAGAAAGAATATGAAATCCCCCTATTTGAGACAAAAGTAACAGTTGATTAATAATGGGTTAATTTGGGTTGGTGGGTCTCTGACCAATTTAACGCACAGAAAGCGAGAAGGGAAATGGAAGCATTGGAGGGAGTAATTGAAATTGTGGGTAGAAAGGGAAAAAAAAATGACAGTTGTGTGTGGGAAATGGTAGAAAAGAAAAGACAGGGACCACATACACATGAGTGGTAGGATTGAGAACAACTTTCTAGGAAGAAAAGCATGGATTTTGGGTTATGACATGGCTTTGATGGTGTGATGATGATGAAGATGGATTAATTCCAGAGTTGGTGCAGTAGGTTCCTCACCAAGCCCCCACCATAGTATTGTTAGATATTAGACCACGTAGAAACTTGGGCATATTTATATATGATAATGTTCCACATGTCACCAAAAAGTATGGTGTTTGAGTGCCAATTTTAGCCTCCATTTTCCCCCACAATCATCTTTGTCTTTTGCTTTCTCATGCCATGCCATGCCATGCCATCCACCTTGTCATTTCCTGAACACCAACCAATCCATGGATTTCAATTCCTTGTAGGCTACCTAGACAGTGTCCCCAACATGCCCACTAGCTACTTGATAGAGATGTCGTCTCAAACATTTATGTTTTTTCATCTAACCCTTCAACTCGGCTCAACTCAACCCTTCCGATATTTATTATCACTGTGTAATAATACTTCCACCAACACCATCTTTTTAATCAAATCCTCCTCCATTTAATTCTTCTTAGCCTAAATCTCTTCCATCAAAATGGCAATTCACTTTGTACTTCTTTTTCTCTGTACCTTCTTCCTTCATATATTATATGATTGTGTTTTTTTATCAGATATAAATGACGTGCTAACAATGTTGTGATTTGTTTCTTATAAAACAAATGCTAGCATTTGTATCATGTAAAATGAAAATAGAACAGAACAAAGCCCTTGTGTTGCGTCTACGGAGTCGGAGTCTAGTGTCTCTCTTCACACACGCACAGAGTGTACTCTATCTACTTGATATTGACGTATTTTTAATGAAGTCCTAACATGACTTACAAATATAAAACTATAATGATGTGATAGTAAATTTAGAAACTTCTATTTGATAATAGAATTTAAATGAGGTTTAGGAAACTCAATTTCCAACTACATAAATGTATTATCGCGAGTACACGAATGAGAATAATGATAACTACTTCTGAATGAATTGAAAGGTCTATGAAATTAATATAATAAGGAGGGGTGAAATAATGAAATAACATTAAATCATGTAAGAACTTACCAAATTAAGAAAAACTATTTAAAAGAAAAAAATAAAATAATTTATTAAAAAGTGAAAGTTATGTATAGCAGTAAACACATTAACAAGCTAAAAAAATATTATATATAATATCTCCAATATTATAGAAATAGAATATATATGGGTTTACTTCTTCAAATAACTCGTCTCATTTAAAAATGCACTTGTTAATATATAATTATTGTAGGCTCTAATTTTTTACTACAACAACTAAAAGACTATTATAAAAATAAGTTCAATCACTAATGATAAAAATCAATTCATATTATTGTATAGAGCTTTTGAGTACCAATGGAAGTTTTGTATCTGTCAATTGAGTCATCAATATTTTATTATTTGAATTAAAAATCTATTTATATCCTATACAATATTTGACTTTTTGTAAAAAAATAAAGACCAAATGTCATTATCTTCTAAAACATTAATCTCTAATTATGACATTTTTTTCATTTAAGATAAAGAATTAGTTAATGATAGGTGAATTTTTGATTGATAAAAGGTTTTTCCATTTATTGATGAGAATGATACTAGAATTTAAGTATAGACTAATAAAGAGTGAATAACATGATAAAGAAAACATTTCAAATTAAGGACATAGATACCCAAAGTATATTTGTGCTCACAATTAATTTTCCACATAGAAACTTGAACTAATATTTTACGCATCATTGGGATATAATTTCTATATTATCAACTACTAATTAAAAATCATTATTAATGTGATTTTTAAAGATGTTGTCATAAAAATCAATAAATTTATATATAACAATCTGTGATTAAACAGTAGCATGAAAGCTATTTGCACTGTAATTCTTTACATATGAACTTTATTTTTTTCACGCATTCTGAACACATGATTAAAATTATTTTCATTAAGAAATTCCCAATTTAAAAGCAAAAAAGAATAATACCAACGTGACAATTTTTCTTAGAGGGTAAGGACGCAGTTAGTTTGTAAAATTTACTAATTGACGCAGATTTCAATCAATAATGTAACTAGTTTCAAGAGATATAAATAGTTGTAAAAAAAGAAACGCTATATTCAAGTTATACGTTGCTTAAAAATAAAAGGAATATCATCACCGACAACTCATTCCAATCAAAAACTAAAAAAGAAAAACAGAACAGAGCAGTGAAGGATTCATTGCTTACGCACTTCCTGGATCATCAGTGACTACAGTGATGATATATTAACACACTCAAAAATTTAACGGAAATAAGTGTTCTTTTTAATGTAAGGATGTCTTGTAGATGTCTGTGATGATTTGATTTATGTTTTCCTTATATGGTGGTGAAGATGGTAGGTAATTAATAGGTGTGAAAGAAAATTAGTGGATCATAATGCATAGAAAAATATATGAACAGTGGAAGTGTTATTTTTGCAGAGAAAGTTGGAGTTTGGAAAAAGACATGTAATTTTCCATTTGAGGAGAGGTAACGGGAGTGGTTGTGGGAGAGGAAGTGTTGCGTTCCCATTCCGTGGTGGAGCCTGCTTCCTATCTCACTCTCATCCCAAGAGCGTGCTGCCACGCGCACAACAAGTTAAAGATAATGAATGGAAGAAACACGTGTCAGAAAAAGGGGTAAATCAGAAAAATGGGTCCTGTCTAATAGATCCCAACATATTAACTCCATGCTGAGTTGCCATTCACTCTTCATCAACACCACCTTCATTTTCTTCTATATTTCCCTTTTCAGTTTAATTTATTTCTTTTATCAGTCTTATTAAACTCATAAAATTTATATTTAACCTGTTTTAATATGTATATCTAGCTTCAAATACAAACTGTAATGGCATACAAAGTATATTGATTTTGTTTATAAAGTTCCAAAGTGAGTAATAAATAAACCGTGAATTGGTCAAGCATTGGATACATTCATTGGTACTAAACAAATGAAGGCTGGATATAGAACTGATTCAAAACTGATGAAGACTTCTGGAGAAACAGTTTAAAGAGTTGTTTCTTATTTTTGAACATTGTAAAAGCTTTTGGTACTATTTTGTACTTTGGAAGAAATGTGATATAACTTTTGTGCTAATTTAATTTGTGATTTAACTAATTTTGCTGGATTGAAGGAGCAGTAAAAAAGGAAGAGTGGATTGAAGAATAAAAATGAAATTGAAAAGTGGGGAAAAATGTAAAATGTTTAAATAAGAGGTGGAGAGGAGAAGAATGTCTCTCTTTCACTGAACTTAGGTATGTGTGAATGGGTGGTAGCTAGCATGGTGGAAAGCTGTCCACTCTGATTGTCTTTCTCTAAAAATAGCAACTCAGAATTCCAATCTCTTCAATTTTGCAAGCCAGTTGAGTAAATCCTCTTTCACCTTCACTTCACTCCACTTCACTTCCATCTTCCACTCTTTGCAATTTCCAAACTCTCTCTCAGACACTGCCTTTCCTTTTCTTGTTCCCTCTTTCTCTTTCAGTATACTTTTCCCGATTCTCTACTTTTCCCTCCTTCAACTCTGCTTCGGCACCCTCACACCCTCTTTGTCTTCACCATATTCACCTATTTGTTTTCTTCTACGTTTCTTTCCCCTTTCTTTTTTCACGTGCTCTTCGCACACCTTGTCCCTTTCTGCTTCTTCTCTCGCGGCTTCTTCTTTCCTCCTTTAATCCGTTTGGTTTCTCCAAAATCGAAGACCCTCATGGCTTTGGGAGAGTAAATTCATGTCTTTCTTTGTTGGGTAATGTAAAACAATGCTTTTTCAGTGGTTACCTTTCTGCTCAACTCAGCCAACATGACCCCAAATTCCAGCTCTACCTGACCATAGCCAATTAGGAACACTGTTCGGATACTATTCAAGAGTCAATTGTTGTTTGGTCCTGTCTAATTGTCTTGCACCTACCCTGGTTCTTTTGCATGTGATGGAATCTTGGAGCTTTGTCCCTGAAGAAAAGGAGTGTGTCTCCAATGAGGCACTATCCCCTCCCAACACTCTCGGGAGGACCATAAATTCTTTCTTGGGCTGGGAACTCAAAACCCCTTGTAGTTTTTCCAACGACATGTTGGGTTTGGGTCAGCACGCCATTGAGAATCAAGGTTTTGAGGAATTGGGTTTTCCTGAAATGTTGGGGAAACACTTGTCCGATGATCTAATTGCCAGTGTTTCAAGCAGAAAGGTGGATGGTGATAGGCAACACCAACACCAACACAGTGACAGAATCACTGGAACCGTTGTGGATGCCCCAAGTGGCTTTTCTCAAAGAGGGGACTCAAATTCCAAGCTTTCAAACTCAAATTCCCTCATTGATTTGAAACTGGGTCGATTTGCTGACCATGGAGATGCCATTGATCCGGGGTTTTCCAAAGTTTTGTCTTCTTCGGAGTCATCAACGCCTCCTAAGAGAGCCAGAGTTTCGGGGGTTCACTCTCAGACTGCATATTGCCAAGTCTATGGCTGTAACAAGGATCTCAGCTCCTGTAAAGATTACCACAAGAGGCACAAGGTGTGTGAGGTTCACTCCAAGACCGCCACCGTTATAGTCAATGGTATTGAGCAAAGGTTTTGCCAGCAATGTAGTAGGTTGGTCAAGTTTTCAACCGTTCATCTTACAATTCCAAGCTGCTAAATATGTATTACTATTGCTTGTCTCTTTTTTGTGCCTATTTGAATCTGAACATGACTCTTTACCTACTCAATTTTATGTGATACTATTGGTTTTAAAGGCTTTATCTGCTTTGGCTCGCATAATTTTCCTTTCCCCTTTGTATATGGTTAAGGTTACTAGTTTTGCTACTTCATAATGGACAAGTTTGAAATGAGAAGCTGTGTTGTTGAGATATACAGTTTTGTGTAATGTTTAGTATATGATCCAGGTTTCATTTGCTGGCTGAATTTGATGATGGTAAGCGAAGCTGCCGTAAACGCCTTGCAGGTCATAATGAGCGTAGAAGAAAGCCACAAATGGGGATTCACCCCGGAAAGTCTGGGAGGTTGCTTCAGCCATGTGGGGGTAATAATATATTCTTAAAATAGTTCATGATATAACTCCTCTCTCCTACAGTACCCTTTTCTCTTAAATTCTCATCTTACTTTTGGTCACATGCACATTCAACCTCGCATTCTTCATTGATTAAATTTCATGTGATTGACTGCTTAATTATAACTCTGTTGGCACTAAAAAATATAGAAGCACGCCTTTGAAAAGGTGGTTTCTTTTCTTGTCCATTTCTACCTTTTCCCAAGGCTTCATGTAATCGTCCATACAGCCTCAGAAATGATTCAAAGTTTTTGTTCGCCTTTCTGTTTAACTTCTCATTTTGATTCCCCTCCATACTGTGGTACATTTGTCATACAGATTTCTGTCAGGTTTCATTCTGATGTCAGTGTCAATATTAACTCTTTGTATTCAAACAGCCACACTTCAAAACATGTAATGTGGTCCAACTTATATTATATTCTAGAGGTAATCTAATTGGTATCCTGCTTTGTCACCCACCCAACAGAATAAATGTGAATTTTCAAATGTTGATTTACCTGATGAATATATATCTATAAGATATGCTGTGTCATCTCATAGCCCCATTTGTTTCAAAATGTTTATTCTTCATTTATTTTATGTTTTGACCTTTTGTAAACTAACTTCATTTATTTTTGAGGTACATTGTCTAAACTAGTTTTAATTTGGACTCTTTTGTTAGCAAACGTTAAGTGAATTGTTCAACAAAAGATTGGTGTTATCTCTTAGGGGAAATGTCCTTCAGCTAGGTGAGGTTGACTATATGGACCACGCAATGTCTTTGGACTTTAAAACCAAAATTTCGTAGATGTTGTTTACCATGAGATCTCTGTTGACAAATTCTCCAATGTCCTTCTTGGTCCACCTCTCCTCCTTCACATGACTAAAACCATGTACCACAGGTGTCACACATCCATCTCCCTTTTGATTAGTCATTAACATCAACATGAAGCCTAATCAACTGGAAATAACTTATGAGTTTTTATCCCATATGCTAACCTTTATATTCTATGATATAGCTCAACTGTTGCCACTCATTTCTGTTTCTAATTAACAAGGGTGAAAAAAGAGATGAAGCAGTGAGAGAGTAGAACGTTACTGTTTTAACTTTTTTTTAATTGTTTCATGGAATGAAATAAACTTCTTTATTGGTACAAAATTGTGTTAAAACATCAAAAGTGTGTTACAAAATTTCTAGTTGTTTTAATATTCAGAAACTCTTGAATTGGTCTTTAAACTGCATGGGACGTGCCTAAATTCTAAAGCTATTTTTGTTCCTTAATCGTATTTTGAACCGTTTCCTTTACTCAGTTAATTTTAGATGGTTTCACGACTCTTGTAAGTTGTAAGAACTGATTCCCTGAAGGAAGTTTTCTCTACTTTTATAGCCATCTGATATTAGTAAAGTTGTTTGAATTTGATAAGGATCATGTGGTTGCAGATATTAGATTCCAGGGAACGATGCTAACATCATCCTTTATCCGCCCAGATATGCTTCCTAGTGGGGTCATGCGTTCTGAGAAATATGGTATGAGTGGCTTCTGGCGACATATCAAAGCAGAACACGGGGCTGGTTTTAGGCATCTTTCTTCTGTGCCAGTATCCAATGGACATCCTCAGTCAAGATCGTTATTTCCATCTTATAACGGAAAACAATTTCCTTTTCTTCATGAAAATTGTGCAACATCCACCACAGGAAGCATCTTCTGTGAGAGCAATGGCCACTATCCACCTGCCCTCGGGGCACAAGATTCTGGGTTAAGGCCACTATTCCAGGACACCATAGGAAATGAGGACTTCAATGTTTTCGATACAGCATCAACTGTTCAAGGATTATCGGGGATTTCAGACTCTTGTTGTGCTCTCTCTCTTCTGTCATCTCAATCCCAGAACTCTTCAAGCCAATCATCAGGAATTCCCTTGGCTCACTCCTTGGTTATTCCAAGCAGTCATGGCCACCACTACAGCATGAGTCAGGTCTCTGAAAAGATAGGAATAAGCTCACAGACTTCTTCAAGCCGGGTGTCGGATAGTTTTCCTTCAGAACTAAATCATGCAGATGGAAGTCATCTCAGTCCTGTGTTAATACCAGACCATAATGATATTGTAAACTTTGATATGCCAGATGGTATCTTCCATGGTTCAGAATTCATGAATGTGAAGGATAGACTTTCCTGCGAAGATGGTGCAACCATCGACTTGCTTCAATTGTCATCACAGCTTCAGCGAGTTGAGCATGAGAGGCAATCCTTGCAGGTGAAGCAAGAGAATGATTCTTCTTGCACTCTGCGGATTACATAAAATGCTTTGGAAGAGGTACGTTTTCCTGTTTTGTGAAAATTTGGTGACCTAATTTCTCTATGCAGACTAAGTTGGCACTTTGCCGCAGGTAAACTTGTGGTTAGCACTCTACACTATGCACTAGCTCTATATCATGCTTCCTTCATTCCTCTGCTTTCCAGGAAAATGGAAAAATGATATTTGGGGCTGTCATTTAAGGCTCTATTTTAAAATGACTAATTAAACTATGTCAACAAACACCATCTCTTTTGGGTCTCTAGCAAAACAAACAAGTCATCAGCCCCTTAAACGATTAAGGGAAACGGTGTCTCACTTGCATGATATGTATTTAAGTTTTTCAATTACCAAAAAAATTGTTAATATTTAATTCTATGTTGTGTAATGATTAATTAGTGATCAAGTGATTCAAGATATTGCTTTCCCTCTGTGAAGTACATGTACATAAACGGAATTTAGAGGATGAAAAATTCATTTTGTATTTCTTGCAGGAAACAGGTTGTGCAGCATGTGACAGACACAGCTAGGCCAGTCATCTTAGACAACGTAGGCCACAGTGAAATTGAATCTTCAAATGGTGCTATTTTCATCTGTTGCTAACTAAACACGTCAGGGGCTATATCTATGATATTGGTTCGGACGCAATTGTCCCAAGTGTAATATATCCATCTGGATGTAATAAACAAAAGCCTTGGATGTATGAAAAAATGCTTGTCATGGCACAGACATTTCAAACCACGACAATTGTTTACTAGAATTGACGTTCGACTTCGTGCCAACTTTGGTAATGACATTTTTTTCTCGTACTGAAATGTTAATCCTGCAGCGGTATTGTAATAATAAAGACAAACTTTAGGTGTAACATTTTACGTGTCTTACTATTATTCTATTAAAATTATAGTTCGATCAAAATATAAAGCTCTGAGCAACAACATTAGAAGCACAGTTGGATACTGTGGAAACCAGCCTGTTCTTGTTGGAACGTGGAAGCTAGAAACATATATTTTTATACATATTTTCTGAAAAAGTAACTTTACATCACTTCGATGGGACAAGCAAGTCATAATCATGAATGAGAACCGGAATAGGGACTTGCCAGATCAACTCACTCATCTCGTTGAGAAGCGCGTCACTAAATTCAACGCTGGAAGCACGTACCAATGTCACGAGTCTAGGTGCCACTCTGTATTCATGGCATTTACCATTTTCATGCACAGACGTAAACCTTCAAATACTAGTCCTCTTCCACAACCACGTACACCACACAAGGATGACTACCAATTACCAACCAATGTTTTTGTTTACGAAAACAAAAAGAGATGATGAGTATGAACGAGCTTGAACTATGATAAGCTAGCAATATCAAATAATGGTCATGCACGTACAAATGATAAAACACTGAAGCCAGAATGAGCACAGATAATTAATACATAAAACTATAAAAAGAAAAAGCACTCCAGAAAAGTGTAGGGGGTGCTAACTAAATTTTATGCTTGAATTCATTAAAATGCTAGGAAATCAGTTGTCTACATTATAGAGCAAAAAAGAACAAAGAAAAACTAACGATTAAATAATTTTACAACGCAATAGCTACAAAAATACACCACGCGGGAATAAAAATCCACCCTTCTAAGTAAATAACAGGACAGAATTCTTGTGGCAAGCATGTATATCCCGGTGTTCCATGCATATTATGAACCTTGTGAATGACTTCAGTTTCAGCAATCTTGTGCAGATAACTTGGTAACTTCAGAAGAGAAGATGACGCCTTTATGTTCCATATATATAGATTCTCCATGATTAAGTAAACAACATGACCACACAAGCTAAAGTGCCAAAAACTGTGCTTAGTAAAGAGAAAACTAGTTTTGAACTTGCATTCGGCAGCCATGGATAGGCGTCAGGAGGTGGCATTACGCAGTTGTCTCCATTGAAATAGATTCTTCGAGGGAAAGCCCATCCCTTATCAAAAGAAAAGCTTGATTTGTCCTTTCGGAATAAGAGCTCAGACTGCACATTCCCGAGGGGCCCTGCTGAAGTAAGTAAATCATTGTAGAACTTGACTCCCCACAGCATACCAGTATCATCTGCAAAACCAGATCCAAAAACCATCATACAAGAATTTGAATATTTTGCTCACAAGTTTATCTAAGACTATATGATAGTGTAAGATAGAACTTACTTAAGCCCACATAAGGCGTTAGCGGCTTGTAGTTAAAGCTGAAAACCTGCGTTACATTGTCAAAGTTCGGGTGCTGCACAACAAGGTTCCATTGTGAATAGTTCACTACGTAATTGAAATTTGTGATTGTGATTTTGATCCTCCAGTACTCTTTATATTGAAGTTTCACGTGCCAGTGCACTCTAATAGGACACATGTGATTGGTGCACCGGACCAGATGTGTATTTATAGCTTTGCCTGGTGGTGATACAACTGAAGCTAAATGTGGGGAATTAGGACTGTAAGAAAAGTTCAGAAAAATATATCAGAGGACAGTTTTTTACTTACACAAGAATGATAAATCAATGACTTACTCTACACAGCTGCTAGGTTCTGTTTTGTTTTGGCAACCACAGGTGCAGGTAGGGCAGTTTACTATTGTACTGTTGTAGAAGGATGAAAGAGAAACACAGCACGTTGGGGTCTTCTGAGCTAGGAATTGAGAATACGTGCACGTAACATTCCAGGTCACTGCCAAACAAATATTCAGATTGGGTTTAAACCAAATCTGAGAAACTAAAACTTGCTTTTCATAGTTTTTCTGGTCAATGTATAATGCATAAGTAATTATGTCCAGTTACATCACCACTTATTATTTGTTTGACTAAAAGCTAATAATGTCATCTCATCAATGAAGACAAATATTGCTACGAAGGAAAATTGGATTCTCTTTCTGGTAATTCAACAATACCAGCCTATAAGATAGGTGCACTACTATACCTACAGATTTAATCAGATAAAAAAGTCACTTCAGTTTTGTAAGAGAGAAAGTTTATGGAATAAAGTCTAATGTGTACATCTATTACATCTAGAACTACAGTTTTGTTCTTCAGATAAGTTCAGAAAGAAACAAGTATATATATGTAAAGTTACAAATCAATGCATTTTGGAAGTGACTTACTCAATGCTTGAGTGGTTCTCCTCTTGTCTTTGGTAATAAATTTAGTTGGTTTCACAATCTTTGCAGGGCCACAAGTATAGCCAGGCCCTGGTGTTTTGAGGGTAAAATTTCTTGGCAGTTTGACCGTTTTGTTGGTTGTTCCTGCAGAACCAACACTGAGTTGAAATGAGCTTATTGCATGTTCAGGGTCCTGGGCCCATGCGGTTAGGACTCCCCCAGTGCAACAATTCGCAATCTGCTGGTTGTAGGGAGTTCCAGGCAGTAAATCCACGACGGTTGGATCCTTCTTACAACAATGAGGGACGTTCCCTTTGAACCTTGAACAGTCCCCTTGCTCTGTGGTTTGGCCTCCCATTACATTCCAAATTACTTCCTTTTTTGCCCATGTCCACCCCAGTATCCATCCAGGGGCCTGAATATGCCTATACTGTTGAAAGTTGTACATTGTGACAACAGCCTGTAAAAGCAAGAAAATTTTGGTATGTTAAAGAAACAGACAATACAGGACCTAATAAAAAAATTGGTACAACCTATACACATTTACTGTTTGGTTCTAAATACTTGTATCTTACAATATGTCAAAAAATAGTAACCAATTAACCATAGGAGAAAACTTAGATGCACTTCCTATACAGCTCTAATTTCTTACTCCAGAGTAATTTTCAGGTTAAATGCCAAAACTCACAATATGATGTTTTCCCAAGTATTTTCTGCCGTTATGAAAGTAGTGATGATCACTTACAATATAGCCGTCTGGCGTCCAGCTTATGACATCCCATTTGATTGTAATGTTTCCAGTTGGATCAAGTGCATCATAGGCTTCTGTATATCATTGAACAACCATGAAAAGTTGAAGACTTAAAATTCTGGGTAAGATTACTTAAAGCAAACAATTTTATAGATCAAAGTTCCACATATTTCACAGCATTTTTTCTCAAGTGTACATTACAGAAGCCTCCAAAAAAGTAGTTTGTATCCTGTCTATGGCAACATCACACTTTCTTCAAGCCAGAAAATAAACAGAAAGCATTTCCCATTTTCCCTCTTCATTCAAAAGATGTTGAAAAGAGACTCATGTCACATCCCCATATAATGACCAAATGAACGCTACTTTAAGAAGAGTGTAACTGGGTTTGTCTATAGTTCTACAAAGAGAGCCAGTACACAACAATACCCCACATGGTAGCCATTTCGTCAATAAAAACAAAAGTAAACGGCAATATCAGCCTCATCAATTGATAAGAACAAATAAAAACTAAATAAAAAAAACACTAAAAACGGTTGAGAGAATCTCAGAAGTCCCAAAATTTTTTTTGCATCTTTTTGTTTTAGTGAAAATGGGAATGCTCCTGAATCTTCATGACAACACTATTGTAAGAAACTGTGAAGTATGATACTACTCCCAAGTAAAGTTGATATGAGTGAGGCTGAAAGCTAAGCAGTACCGGTAGAAGAGAATGTAGAGCACAAGAGCAGTGACAGCAGTAAGATGGCCAAGAAGCCACCACGGGGGGCAGCAGATCCAGTGGTTGACAACCACACAGACTCCATTTCTTCCGGTGCAGAGCTTCTTTCACAAAGGATATTTAGCCACAACTCAAGCCAGCCAGCGCCACCAACATTGACAAGGTTAAGGCTTTTGAGTTGGAGTTCAACCTGAAACACTCTCTTGTATCTGAAACACAGTTTCAGTTGCCAAGTATCAAGGACACCCTTGCGAGTGACATTATCATGCTCTCTCTGTCTTTTCAAAAATAAAATTACCAAAGAGGTCAGCTTTTTTTAGTGCTGTCATTATTGTTATCATACCCTCTTCGTAACCCTTCATTTTTTTTTATTTCCATATGCATTTGCTTCCGAAAAATATGGTTTTTTCATTTCAATATTCCTTTTAGTTTTTAAATTATCAATGTGTTTTAGTTTCTCAATAAAACTTTGTCCTCCATCTTCAGAATAAAAAATATAGTTATTTGATTATCAATACCAATGTTGCTGACAGAGGAATGTAACGGAAGTAATTTGCAGAAAACATCACAGTATTATTCAATTCAATAGAAAGTAATGCAGTGAATGAATGATTTTAAAAATGGGTAGGGGTAATATTGGAAGAATGAAACGTAAAGAGAACACAAAAGGAAGACAACACTGAAGAGTAAAGACACGACACTTTCCCCTCTCTCTAACGATGTTTGCCGCGTCTATCCATTTTTTGTCGCAAACTCTCGAACACTAATTATTTTATTTTTATGGCTCTTTATTTGTCGAATTAGGGTATTATAAACAATTATTCCAAAAAAAAAGTAAAAAAAAAAAAAAGAAGATTTTGTAGTGCGCAAGTGTCTGTTTACTATAAATTTTGGATTCACTTTTGAAAAAAAACATTGGCCTTTTGGTGGAACTTTGCTAAAGAGTTAAGACATAAGAATCA
>Ga0209489_105224_pt1 | contig 22882 bp, 8 predicted proteins | sample SiratrowhiteBW_FD_187527 | JGI IMG/M metagenome (GOLD analysis project Ga0209489, IMG submission 187527) | Root nodule microbial communities of legume samples collected from California, USA - Siratro white BW (SPAdes) (version 2) | ecosystem: Host-associated > Plants > Roots > Nodule | place: USA...
ATTTAATCCACGTTAGTTAATCTTGACAATTTAAATATATAAATATAGAAATATAGTATAGACAATCACAACGGTCTTTGTTATAATTTTGCATGATTTCTCCAACTTTTGTCGTCACACTTCAGGAATGAAAACTATCAAATGATTTTAATTTTCAGCAATGGTTAGACTTCTTTGCTGCTACAACCATTTTGTTTATAAGTACTACAAATCCAAAAATACATCTTAAATTAACTTTTCTTATATGACACAGTCGTTTTCAAGGGTCCTGAGAAAAAAGGTTAAAATAAAGACACTTGGACTTGTTTAGCGTGATATATTTACGTAGCATTATTTTACAATCTCCATTAGCAATTTATTCACATTCCCAGTTTTGGTATTTATATTTCTTCAATTATGGTGTTAGTGATTAAGGATGGTAAATGAACCGGTTTATACGGGTATTATCCAAACGTATTTGGCAATTGCTTCCTCTACCCTCTCGTTTGTTTGTTCATTCATATTCATTCAAAGGTAGGAGAGTTTTTGTGACAGGCATCATGGTGTTTGTTGAATCTTTTTTAAGAGGAAATTCCGAAAGAATTACGTCAAATAAATAGATAAATTCATACTTATTATACATTTTTTATTATTTTTAATAAATCAATTTAATATAATGATATATTACACTTCTAAAATAAATAGCTAATTTAATATTTTATCTCTTTAAGTCTATCAATTTTTATTTTAAATTGAATTTCAATACTTTTTAAATAAAATATCAATAATTTAAAATAGCACTACATTATAATATAAGTTATTTATCATAAATCCAAAATATAATCTATATATTCAAAATATTTATTTATTATAATTTAATTTATATATTTTACAGTATTTAGTTATATATATATATATATATATATATATATATTAAACATTTCTCATCTACAATAAACGCAATAAAATACTAATTAAAATAAAATTCACAACTTTTTCTCTAGAAATGTGTTTTGTGATTTGTCACTTTAATATATTGGAATGATCCTTAAAGGTATAATAAAATAGTAAGTGGGATGATACAAAAGAAAGGGATGTATGTAAGTATGCCCCTATTGTTAAGGATCTGATTAGATTTGTTTTGGTTTTAAAATTGACCATTTGCACATACTTTAATCCCAAAAAGAAATGAAAATGATAAACTATAATGTCAATGCTCTGAATGAAAACAGCACTTGTTTAAGAAAGCCCAGGAACTCAAATACAATTGAAGGGAATGTATAAAAGCAATATAGTTCCTATCAAGTTGGATTCCCAGATAATTTATTTGGCTATGAAACAAGTTACACTAACAAAATGGATGGTGACATATGAAAAAGATTAGTGACTTCTTACAACTTTAAATAATAACAAACATTTCTGGAGGGTCAAATTGCTATTTGTTATTTTAATTTTCTATACCTTTCAAGCCTTTTGAATATGTACACTTTATATTTCATTGCATTTAACAATTATTCTAAGTTATTTAGGTTGAGCTAATCAAAGAAAAGGAATGTAAAATAAATATAAAAGGCAATAGTTATGAGAAAATGTTATATTAAATTATTAAACTATTAATGTTCAATAACATAAGAACACTTACATATTTACTAGTAGTTAATGGTAAAATGAATATTACATCTCCATAATAGCATAAATATTAAAAATAATTATATTTATTATCAGTATAATAATTTATGTAATGTATTCATAAATATAATTTATACTTTATAATAATTATAATAGTACGTAACATACAATATAAACGCATAATCAATATCATACTATAATCGGATATATATATTTCAAACATGTAAGGATTTTTATAATTTTTAAATATTAAAATAATTTTACATAAATATATAATTTATTATTATTGTTTATTTATTTTTGAGTGAGGTTTTCTAGTTAAGTGATATTAACCAATGTCAGTTTTTTTCACACTTAATTCGTTGAGTGAATTTTCATAATTCTTTTAATTTGTTTTGAAACATGTTTTAAAATGAATGACACTTTGAGATTCTTAAAAAATTAGATAAAAAAAAAACTGCATTTCAAATACAAACTAATAATTCACATTCATTTCAAATTCAACTAAATTATGTTGAAAATTTGCATTTGAAAGTTTTATAAAAACAATACACATCATCAATTCAACATTCACGACAACTACAAATATCAATTTTATATTTCTAACAAACTTCACACATCATACTTCACACACATAAATTAATAATTCACACTCAATTCAAATCCAACCAAATTATATAAAAAATTTGCATTTCAAAGCTTTATAAAACAATACACTAACATCAATTCAACATTCTCAATACAAATCTCAATTTCACATTCCTAACAAACTTCACACATCATACTTCAACATAAAAACTAATAATTCACACTCAATTCAAATCCAACCAAATTTTCCTTTTAAATGAATCTCACAAAATTTGTTTAACATTTTACATGAAACACAAAATTCATCAAAATTAAAAACACAAGAATTTAAAATTAAAATAAACAATCTAGTTTTTTTTAATATTATTTTGTTATAAATACATAATAAACTTTAAGTTTTTTGAGAGAAGTGGTAAGAGGAGAGTGTCAAGAATTGCGATACAACTTAGACTTTTTTATCCAAAACCTTTAAATTCATCAATTGATCATCCCATTAATAACAAAAACCAAACATCAAAATACTTAGATAAAACTAAATTATTTTAAGCCCTCAATATGAAGAAACACTTAAAATTTATTTAAATATAAAAAATAAACGGGTGTTGAATTTACAACAATAATTCACACTTACCATGTAAATATACTTTAAAACCTTATTTATCCTTACAATATATTTTTTAATAATGGTACAACATGACAGATTACTTCTACATCAAAAGATTTACAAGTTATTAAACAATTTTTGTTTTGGTTCAATAGCATATATACATGCTGAGCTTTTGGCTATATTTCATGAAATGAGGAAGGAATGGAATAAAGGGCATAGGAGAAAGTGATTTGACCTTAATCTCATTGAACGCGTTGCCACTATTTTTCATGGATGCATCACAATCATTCACAGCATTTAAGCACGGTGTTTGGGAAAATAATTTGAGTTATGTTTATTATTATTATCAACGTCATGTCACTAACTTCTAAGCTTCGTCCTCAAATTCAGAGTCTGTAGCACAGTGCTATGAATAAAGTAATTATTTTATTTTATTTTTAGTTACTCGATAATATATTATTCTATTTATATTTTCTAGTTAATTAAAAACTATTACTATTTTTTATTTAGAATTAAAATCATACTGATTATATATTTTTTTTCCATTTTACATACCTATGTTATTAAAAAAAAATTAAAGATATGGTTTTCATTTATTTTCATTATCTTTTTCGAAAGATAGTTTATAAAATAAAAATATAATAAATACTTTTATTTATATTAAACTTAAATATATACAATAAAAATTAATATATTCCTTTTATTGTGATAAGTTTAAAATATTTAAATTGAAGTGTTAAAAGATCTCACCGACTAAAATAAAATATTTTAATTTTTCAATAATTATAAGTAGATGTAAATTTTACTTTATAAAAAAACCAATTTAAGTTATTTTACTAACTTAAAAAAGTGTTATAAACTTCTATTTTGTGAGATTGACTGACTTTTAATGTATTTATTATTTTTAATAAATTTTAATTAAAATAATATATGTATTTAAGAAGTGTGCGTTCCAAAGTTGTTGTTCATTAATTTTTCTAAAGACAAATAATTGGTTTAATATAATAATTATTGATATGTTTTATTTTTAATATAATAAAAAAATAATATCAGTATAAAAATTTTAATCCTGTTAATTTTATTTAAAAAATATGTGTTTGGCGTTTAGTAAATTGTGTCGTATAAGTATTGAAGAAAAATTAATGTTAATATGAAATTAATTTTACAATTATCCAAACTCTACTTATATGTACTCTAAATTCATAATTTTCACTACATATTAATATGAAATTAATTTTCTTTTTCTAATTATTTTTTTATTTTTTTATTAAACTAAAAATAAAATATATTAATAATTACACTAAACTGACTATTTACCGTATCTCTATATATTTTAAGAAAATATTAATATTAATAAGGATGATCACATTAAAAAGATAATAGGTTATAATCACTTTTAACATTTGGACAATTTTTTCTATTTAATTATAAAATATAATAAAGAATAAAGTATAAAAATAATAGGTTATAATCACTTTTAACATTTGGATAATTTTTTTTATTTAATTATAAAATATAATAAAGAATAAAGTAGAAAATAATAGGTTATAATCACTTTTAATATTTCGATAATTTATTTTATTTTTATTTTTAATTCTAAAATATAATAAAGGAAAAATATAAATATAAAATGTTTCCTGTAAAAAGATAATCCTTTATACATTTTTATAGATATGATAATTTGAAAATTTTACATAAATAAAAAGATGTAATGGAATTATCCAAAATAATTAAAAATTTGTAAGAATTTAGAAAATAACTCAAAATAATATAATTAAAATGATATTTAAATATTTTATTATTAAAGTGAAAGTTTATAGAAATAAAAAAATTAATATTCAGATTTTATTTTAATATAACTACGGTCATTTTAGATAAATTTTCTTCTATTCTTTTTTATATTTTCTCTATATTTGTAAATTCATTTTTCATGTTATTAACAGTAAGAAATCACTATTATATTCTTGACAGTAATTAGAGTAAAAAGTTCGATAAAAATTTGATTAAAATAAATTTATTTATATATTTTTTTAATCAATTTTGAATTTTTTCAAACATGATAAGATGTTAGTTTTTTTCAGACTTCATTTAATTACACGTATTATTATTGATGCATATGTTATGATAATTTTATATTATTATAATATTTTATATGTATTTATCTATGTGAAAAAACTTTAACCAAAATATTTGTATGAAACAATGCATTATTTAGTAAAAATTATACATTAAATATTTTTAAAATTATATTATATGTATACAAATGTTGATCTATGATATTTGTTAGTAATTTTGAAGACCTAAACCTTGATCTTTTATTTTAACTCATATATATATATATATATATAAGGTCTGACCTCTAAATAAATCCGGTCAAGTCTAACGGTGGTGAAACAACCAATATTTGTTATATCGTCTTACTTGTAGGCAGAGACAAGATATAAGTATACATAAATAATAATATAATTTCTTTTATATAATCATATGTTTCTTTCACCTTTAAAGTTTGAATACGAAAGCTTACTTAAGGAGAATAAATTGAATACTTTGACCAATAACTTGTTGTTAATATTTTCAATTAAAAATAATTTTAAGTATGTAAAATAAAATCATACAAATTAATCTTTATCAAATTCTCATCACGTGTATCCTTTACTAAAAAAGGTAAATTTATTTTATTATTTTTTATTGTACCTATATTTTCATGTGACAATCTTTTAATCAAACTAATTCATCTTACTAAAATTTAAATATGTTTTTATTTACTTTAAAAAAGTTAAACATGTTTTTAAAATTTTGTTAAAAAGACGATGAATATAAATTTACTTAAATAATAGTTTTAACACAATACATGGTTAACTATACATTTAATAATAAAATTTACTTGTTAAAATAACTGTATAGATAAATTATTTATTATTATTATAATTAATATGTATAATATTTAAATTTTTAGAGTGTAAAATAATACAAATATTTTTTGAAAGAAGAAATTTAATATATTGAAAATATTGAACATTTTATTTCGTTGGTAGATCAGCCAGTACAAAAAGCACACGCATCTACTGACACGTGTTCTGGGCCCCTGCTATTATTAGTTTTGTAATGTGTGTGACAAAACGCGTTCCGTTCCGTTTTGATTGGTCCATTTTCTTTTTTGTTTTTTTGTCAAGAAAAGCGCCTTTATTCATCTGCCTCTCTGTATGTGGGCCACCCTCTTTATTGCTTCCACTCTCATGTTCTTATTTCCTAACACTTCAATTACCAAACTACCCTTTTTCACTACTTTCTATTCTGAGTCCTCAAAGCTTTAATTGCATGTTCTCTGCTCTATACTACGACTTCTCCTCATTCTTCATCTATGTTTTTACCAATTTAGTAAATTTTATTTAATTAGCGCATACTAATGGCAAACTAAAAAATATTTTTGATATATTATTGTAAATTCTTTTACTCTTTTGATTAATTCAAAACTATGGCAGATATAATTTCTAAAATAGTTATTGTAAAATCAACCATTTTCAATTATATGACTATCATGATTGAATATTACACCATTAACATATTCTCATTAAATTATATGACTAAAACATAACCTACAAACTCGTCTATTAGTAGTAAGATGATGGAGCCATTTGTTTAAATTAGTGCTGACAATACTAACTATTTGTGTAAATTGTTTTTTAAAAAGATTCTGTTGAAAAAAATTAAATAAATTTTAAGTTCTTAAGAAATTTAAGTTTTCTTTAATTGATTATCTATTGAAAATGTTGTACTTTTTAAGTATTTAACATATTTTTTATTTTTGTTTAATATTTTTCCGTTTGATTATTCAGTTAACATGCTGATGAGTATTTATTACATTTTTATTTCAATTTAAAGTTTTTGTTGTAATTTTGCTTGATTTTGTTAATGTGGCCGTTAGGTTGCATAACATCACTAACCCCAATTCTTTTTCTTTTTTTTTTTACTCTCAATTAAACACCAACAAAAATAATAACAAACTACTTTGGACCACCTTATTCACCAAATCCTACTTTTAACAATAAAATAGTTTACTCAATAATAACAAATTTGAGATAAGGTAAGATGAACAAAAATAGTCCCTTTGGAGAGAGAAAGATGATGAACAAAACATTAAACAATAAAACCTAACTTTAAAATCTTAAGCAATACTAGGCTAGTTGGCAGCACATGCAATCTTGCTAATTAGTTTAGGGTTTATAAAATGATCCATCCACAAACATATTGGATGAAAAAAAAATTATAAGTACTCAAAAGTATAAAAACTTTTACTATTCAATTGAAAAATCTCAATTTTTTTTAAAAATAAATCTTATTTAAATCTTAAAACTTACATATTAAAAATATATTAAATAATTAATTTTTTAAATATATGAAAAACCAGTATTTGTATACTTGAATAAGATTATATAACTATGATGATAAAAACCTTATAACGAAGCAATAATGAGTTAAAAAAAATTGAATTGAACTAAATTAATATTGAATTGAATTATATTAAAAATTGAACAAACTGCTATCTTTAATTTAATTCATAAAATTAAAGTTTTCCTAAATAGTATTGTTTGAAGTAAATTATCCATTACTTATAAAATTGTAAAATATACTTCATAAATAATAATTTTGAAATGATTTGATAACACCTCATAGAAGCTATATTTAATTAAATTCATTTAAATTAAATTCATTTTATTCAAATAATGATACAGTTGAGTTTACTTTTACTGAATCATTTTTAGAATTCAATTTCATTTGACAATAATTTAGTTTAATTAATTTATTGTGTTTACCCTTAATAATAATGATAACTTTTATGAAAGTACATTCTAGGATTGTGAAAGTATATTTTTGCATTCAAATCGACACATGTTTATGGAGTAAGGTAGGGTAGGAAATTCTATACTTTAAGTAATGCACTTTCATATTGTTTATACGCATGAAAGACATAAATTAGGTGAGACTTCATAATTTCTTTTCATCGAACTAACTACCACTTATGGTTCCTTTACCATTTTTGCAGCTAAAGAAGTTTATGTGCATTAAATAGTAAGGTGACGACCATTAAATTATACTAAAAGACACTCCTTAGGTGTAATTTGACAAACTACTATAGCAATATTTTTAAGACACGTTGTTTCCATGTTCAATGAGTGTACAAAATTATGGGGGTATACAATGACACTAACTATTAGATGTTTAAATCATTTAATCTAATTTAGTTGAGTATCATGGTTACCAAACGTTCATGTGTTAAAATTGAGCTAAATAGGTTAACTATATATCTCGGTTGAAATGTTCAAGAAAACACATCTTAATTATAATGTATGAGTTCATTGGACTATTAATAAATTAGAGATAGGTTTAGAATAATATCTTACAAAAATGATATTGTTTGGATATTCCTTGTAAATTAAAAATTTAGAATAATATTTAATTACAAGTAATTCTTGTATTTAAAATTTACAAGAAAAATATTTGTAAATGTTTTTTACAAAAGTAACATGAAAACACAATATATTACTGTCAATAAATAATAAATATTTAATTCATAAAGGTTTCAGTTTATAATTAGCAGTTTATTATAATTTAATTGGGCAAAAATGATAAAATTGATTGGGAACAAAAATACAAATTAGATTACACCAGATGTAATAATATCTATTAAAAAAAGTCAATTACAATAATAGTTTTTATGATGGGATTAAAGGAATACTTAATCAAATTTTGAGTTCCTTTTTCTCATGTCTAATACCTAGCTTTACCTTACAATTCCCTAAATATTTAAGATTATGTAGATGAGTAATTAACTCGCATAGAGAAGTATAATGAGAAAACAATGTAGTAGAGAATAAGTCTTCATATAAAAAGATAGCAAATCACAAATTCACTAAAATGTAAAATCAAGGACACCTACCCAATCATAGACATGGCAAAATCCTGAAACAAAAATAGAACATTCAAATGTAACGGTATCACATTGTTTTGATTTCTACAATTTGAGATATGCTAAGAAAATTATTGAGCTTACGTGAGGATGTCTAGACAAAAGTAAATTTTAACTTCATACATATATTCCTCTATGAACCACGTGCGAATTTGATTGGAGTCTCTTTACGAAAAGTACAGACTTTGTTTAAGTTTTTCTAAAACACAAAAATCCCTTTAGTCGCAACATTAGAGTCTGAGTTACTATTGTTCAAATGCCTCTTCCTCCAGTGCATTTCACAAGCAATATTTTATGAAATCACAAACATATAACCTAACACAATAAAACAACCTCAACACATGTTGGAAATGAGGAAACATAAGAATTATATCACCATCTCATTATATCTTTGTATTTTCTTCCACATGTATGTTGGTTCAAAATTGAAATATTGTGGTGATTAGTTAGTAAACTGCATATTCTGTAATTTTTTTCTGAAAAAAAATCATCTAATTTTTTGATTTTTTCTGAAAAAAAGTACTTTATTTGAAACCTGTATTTTGTTTTTTCGAGTTTTTTTTTCTTCGGTTTCATATTTTAGTATTTATGTTACTAAAATGTTTGTGCAAGAGATTGTGAATGATGTCTAAATATTTTAAATAAAATTATGAAAAGTGGGTTAGTAGGTTACTTGTTGCTCTGTTGTGTATCCTTCTAGGATTCATTTTGCTCCATCGTCCTATGAAGTATTTATATTATTAAATATAATTGTACAATTGTGGGTGTATAATCTATCTACAAAAGCTTATGAATAGAGAATTCAATGATTGTATATAATCTCTATAATATCTAGAAACTAAATTGTGAATTATATAATATTTAAAATATCTATCTAAAAATTAAATAATTGATTATATATAATATTTATAATATATAATTATATTTTATTTTAATATCTTCTTAAGTTAGAAAATAGATGTTTATGAACAATATCTTATTTGACAGATTTTTAAAAATCAGAGAATCGTTAAAGAAAACATATAAGTCAATAGTTGATTTTCTGGTATTTAAATACTTGTCTTAATCTGTATCAACATATGATGAAAGATGAAATTTGTTTTTGGTAAAAATAAAACCATAACCTGAAGTGGACTTCAAGTACTATAACAGGTTATTATGAACTGCAATTAAAGATGTGATTAATGGAATCTTCATGTACTAACTAAAATTGTGAACTGTAAAGATAATGTCTAGTTTAGAAATAACCATTTATATAAGTCCTCCAAATAATCTTTTATGCATAGAAGATTCTCAATAGGATCACTATCATTGAGACTAAGTTTTAAATTGGGATCTATAGGTAATGTAGCTAATTTTCCACCTATAAAACCAATATCATCAAGCAAATATAAAATATATTTTATCTTACTCAAAGAAGCATCCTTGCTAAATTTGGTAATTTCCAAGTCTAAAAAGTATTTGAACAAAGAACTCAATGTCAATTGTACCTTATCAACACAAGAAGCACCGTAGTTTGTTAGGATGGTGTCATCCACATAGACCAACAAATAACCAATGAAGAACCAAAACCATGAGTAAATAGAAAATAATTAATTTTAGACTGTGTAAAACCATACCATGTTGTAATAAACTTGAAGAGAACTTGTAGAACCATTGCCTAGAGGTTTGTCTCAATACATATATAAATTATTTCAACTTGCAAACAAATCCTTCAGTTTTTGTTTTGTAACCCTAAGAAATATTCATGTATACTTACAAACTTATGTATGCGCACAATTATCAGTAAAACTATTATAATCATCAACCAACATAAGAAAATAAATGTTTTTCATTATAAATAGGTTAACCATAACAATATAATATATTAAATAAAGATGGAAATACTTTATTGAATGAAATAAAGGATAATCTTCTAAACTTAACTTAGCAAGAGGACAATTTTGACAATCAAAAGTAGTAAAATTATGTGAAATATAAATAAAAAATCATTACTAAAATTTAATAACTTTATCAGAAACATAATCAAATCTAGAATGTCAAACAAAAATATTATTGTAAGAATTAGTATTTGAAAGGAAAAAAAATAAGATTACAATTATTCCGCAAACAAGTTTAAGGAAATAATTGATATAATCATTCAATAAGATTAACAATGTCAATATTCTCGGAGTGAAGCCTTTCCTACGTAAGAAATTGTTTTTAAGAGATGTGATGGAAAAAATCACTATGATCCAATAAAACAACAGATAATAATTAAAATAAATTGAATTATGGTACATAAAAAAAATATTATTACAAAGTAGCAATGTATGAGGTTGTTGAAAAATCCCAATCATTACTAATGAAATAACAGTTTGATTAGGTAATACAAGAGTTTTATTAGTGACATATTTATAAAATTGAAAATATGACAAGAAATAAGTTACACGATTACTGACACCTGAATCAATGTTCCATCTACTTTAAGCAAATAGTTAATAGAAATAGCAACAAAATCATACCATAGAAAAAAGGACTAGTTTCTAAAGTAGATATGATCATGTCAATAGGAACACTGATTGTGTGACATTTGATATTGGTCCCTAGAGAAGATTCAACAACTGTTGGTATTATTGTGATGTAAGTTGAGAAGGGAAAAATCGTTCTTATCCTAAAAGACAGCCTGACCAAAACCTTGATTAATAGATGTTGAAAGAAAGTTATTCTTTTTGTAGTTGGGTGGATAACCAACCTACCTATAGCACTGATGTTTGGTATGATTAATAATTTCAAGCGAGCACACAATGATATATCTTTCTTGTTCTTGAAATCAACACTATTCTTGACTTTGAAAGCATGGGAAGATTCAATTTTGGATGAACTAACAATCTCCTTCAACTCCTCTTCTTGAATAACTTGAGCAAATGCTTTAATAATAAAAGTAAAAGGATCTATTGAAATAATTTGACCTATAATCAAATAATAAGCTTCATAAAGACTCATAAAAAAGTGCAGGACATCATCCATTTAATCATAGTCATGATTGGATAATGTTATAGTAACATTTATAAATAAACTTTAGTTCAATAGAAAAAGCTTTCAAATTGATCTTGACTTGATAAAATAAGATAACACTAATATGAATCCAAATCCTTCTTGAAAAGAAAAATAAAATGACGTTCCTCTTAACAAAATTAATGATACATTGCAATTGTTCGAAGTCTATTTAAAAGATTATTTTAAATTTGTTTGTTTGTTTAAAAAATAACGCTGAACACTCATTTGCATGCCTTTTGAAAAGAAGTTCAAAAGCTATAAAACAATAATGTTTTTTTTAAGCCAAAGAAAATGTATAGTCGATCTAACACTAAATTTTGGAATAAAACTACTTACAAAGTCATATTTTTTTCTTTTTAAGAAGTGTCGTCTTCATGACCTTCTTCAACGAAGCATAATTGTCTTTCAAGAACCATATTTCAACATTATTTATTAAAAAATATAATATATTTAATATATGATATTTTGTATAAATAAATTTAATAATATTTATTAATATTATTTTAAGAAATAATTGGAAATAGGTCTATTGTTATGAAAAAATTTCAAAGGATTTTATTTTGTGATTTTTATAAACTAATTCAGTGGGAAAAAATTATTCAGTTCTAAGTGTATCTTTTTATTTGTTTGCAAGATGAAATAATTAGTATGCACTTATAGAAAACAACAACCATTAAAAACAAAAACAGTTGGATACAAACTAGCAACAAGTCTTTTTCTTTTTTAGAACAGTGTCTATTTAAAGAGAGAGTGAGGTACGTTTAATTTTGTGCTTCAATTGTTTTGTATACAGTGTAAAGTGAAGATAATATTGATAAGAAAAGCACATATTATTTTGGGATATAAATGTAATTTTAGTGGAATAAGTACATTTGGGTTGGAAGTGGAGTCGACTGGTCATTTTCCACATCTCAAAATCAGTGGGTCCATGATGTGGTTACAGTGATAGCTGTCCCAAAACACCTTACATGTTGCTTCAATCCAACGGTCAAATCACAATAGAATCCTTATCAAGGAGAGAGGTAACGACACTCAAACTTTTCCTTGGTCGGACTAAAATTTCCTAAGAAAAAATTATTATAGAAAAGAATAATATCAAATTTCATTTCATCAGTAGAGTGACGATAAAAAAAATTATTGAAATAATATATTTGCTATATAGTTATATATTTTGAGCAATTTTGTTATTCATCTTCCTATAATAATAAAACACCACAACAATTTTTTTTTATAATATAAGTAGAAATTTATTTATCACAAGAAAACTATATCTCATTTGCAATTACCAAATTTATTTTATACGAAATATTAATTACATTATATATGTTAAGTTCTGTCAATATCTTTATTACTTTCTTTCGTATGTCAGAAGTGCTCAACAATTTCCTCCTTTCATATTTATCTTTTTTTATCTGCAATAAAAAAAATTATATCACTTTCTAGATCAACAGACTTATAATCATATATAATTTGAAAATGGATGTATAATAATAATAATAATTTTATAATAACGATGCAGTAATATATTCTACAAATAATAAAAGAAGTAAAATAATTTGAGATAATATATAATAAAAAAATGTCCAAGTCTCTATTTTTTTTAGTTTTATATTCATACTTATTACACTGTAACAACAGGTCAACTTTTGACTAATGGGAGCATATAGAAAGACAAAGTTTCATAATTGATAATTAATAAATTTGAACCTTTATTCCTTATTTTAGATGAGATAAAGTGTATAAAAAATAAATTATAGTAAACTGGAGGATTTTTATTATTATTAAAAGGAGATGCTTGATGAGTTTGTTTTCACTTTATTTTTACAACAAAATTACTTATTTAAATTTCTGTAAGTTAACCCAATTTAAGAATAAATTAAAAAGGGTTTATTTTAATAAGTTATTTAAGTTTCTTATTTAAATAAGTAAATGTAGAAGCAAAACTACTGAAAACATATGAATAGTTGAATGAGAAAGTGTTTTTCACAACTACAACAAAATACAAAACAATTTCTAATTCTACAAAAATCACTTATAAATAAATAATCTTTAAGAAACATCTATTTTTATCCCAAACTAAGTTATCCATTATCTCCTCGCATAATCTTTGTAAGTATGATAATACTAACAAGTACTAAGAAACTAAGAAGCTAATAAGTATATCACAGTAATAATAAACATAACTGAGATGAAATGATTCACATGGCTATTCAATTCACATGAATATAGGAAACCTGGACATCTTGAGGTACACACATAGGCTCTTAAACAAATGTATATATTCCCTGTAGTGTATCTCAATAATTGAAAATGACAAAATTTTCAAGAGCGGGACCCACTGACAAGTGAGTAGACACATTATTAAGGTGAAATAATGAGAAGAAAGGAATCAGTTCGAGGTGCAATAAAATCAAATGAGTAGATTATGACTCCACCTGGTGAATAAAATAACAAACCATGAAATATTAAAATTGAATTGTTGGGTATTTCTCTAGCAATCATCACACACATAATTCCAAACAAAACCAGGGGCTTAGGCCCAACCACTCCATCAATTAAAAATCATACCCTAAGATGACTTTATAGTTGGTCTTATAAAGACACCAACCCCCCACACCCATTCCAATCCCTCTCTATTCCAACCCTCCCACTTCCACAATCTGATCATGCTGGGGAAGAGGCCCCGCCCAATGATCGGAAAGTTGTCGGAGTTGTTGGTCTCAAGGGGCCGTGCGGTGACACTTGTGGACACCGCCGCCGCCACCGGAAGTCCAAGAGGTGGTCCGTTAGGCAGCATGACGATGCAGTCTCCAAGAGGCTTGAAGAACTACCACCTTGGTGGAGTTGGTCTTGGAATTGTGGTGGCTCTTGATAAATCATCCAACGAAGAGGTTTTGCCCAAACACGCCGTTTGCACCTCCAATTTGAAAATCCAAGATGAGTTTGATGTGGAGGAATACACCTATGTAACACGCCATGTACCTAACAAAACTCTCACTAAGGTATACTACCACGGAGGAGAAGGTGAAATTCAGAGACACGATTATTCTAACAACAACAACAACCTTGGTATGTTTCGAAAAACCGCACCACAACAACCTTTGTTTGAGTCTGAATCATCATATCCCACATCGAATTTTCTCAGCTCGTGCAACCTATGCGAAAAGAAGCTCCACGGCAAGGACATATACATGTACAGGTATTAACTTGATCCAGACAAAACCTTGTTTAATTTAAGGTTGTTTTGCTGTTTTAGATAATAATAATAATTGGGTGTGGTTTTGGGTTGCAGAGGAGAGAAAGCGTTTTGTAGTCCAGAGTGTCGTTCGAGTCAAATAATGATGGATGAACGCAAAGAGAGGTGTAGATCAGAAGCATCAAGGTCTGTGGAAATGTCAAGTTCACCTTACACTAGGGAACAGATATTTTCAACAGGGATTCTTGCACTTTAGGGTTTGGTGGTGACAAAACAAACCAGAGATTGATGAAGATGATGCTACCACTCTCTATGATGACTCTATGAATAATACTACGTACATAAAAATAATATATATACGAGTATACTGTTATTGACCTGGATCTGGGATCTAATAAACTTGATCATGAGAGTTAACTAAGACAGCTTGATCAGAAACAAAAAGAAAAGTTTTGATCGGCTAAAGGGTAGATATTATGATGTATTTTTGTCTTATCAAGAAGGCAAGAGTTGTGGAATTTTCAGATCTCAGTTGCACAGATTAAGTTTATCCTGTTTCTGAGTTCTGCCTCTAAGATGAAATAACTCTTCCTGTTTCTGAGATTTCTTCTTCTTTCTTTATTTTTCTTTTATCTGCTGAAACATTGAATAAAGCTTCAATTTTGTCACTCATAAAATTGTCTGAGTGCTTGTGTCAGACCTTCCAAAAATTTGGACCACCAAATTAGGAATTAGAATATTTAAATTTTAATTCATAGTCATTCTTTATCATGAAATTAGTCTCCTACAGTTTAGTATTGAAAATATGTTCTTAACTTCTAAAATTAAAAGATAATTTTTTTTCTTAAATTTAAAAATCATTTTAATTTTTAATAATTAGATCTTTTCTTCTAATTGACTACCTTAATGAAAAGAGTAGGATGTTTAAAAGTAGACAAGTGACTATAAATACAAACAGTGGTCTTCTAAATTTTTAAGAAATAAAGTCTGTGACAATTGTTTTTTAATGATTATTGTGAACACTATTATAAAGTTTTGTATAAAATAAGGTACCGGTCTTCTTTAATTCACTGTAAATACATTATAGAGAGAACAAAGATTTGTATTTTATAATTAGAGTGTCTGTTTTAATATTTTATAATAATCAAAATCCAAAAGAAACAGAGACTCAGATTTCAGATCACTTAAAATTTATTTAAGATTCCTGCAGAAAACATTTAAAATAAGTTATTTACACAAGGCTAAAACCATAATAAAATTTTAAAAGAAAAACAGTTTTACCATATATGAAGTTTCTAAACAAAAGAATCACAATTAAGTATGAACCAAATTCAAAGTATAGAATAACTTTGGTACTATACGTGACACACGCTATACAACAAAACCATTATACACAACTCAAAACGATTAAAAATGACAATTGTTTTAGTTAAATTAATATAGAAGGTCTGGTTTTATTGAAGCACAGAAATGGTGCACAAGTGATGTAAAATGAGAAGAGGGGAGAAGGAGAAAGTTGGGGCAAAATGGTGCATGTATTGAGACCTTTTTGTGAATTTTAGAAGAAGAAGGTGTCTCATAAATGTGATATTTGGTGGTTTAAGTGGATGCCATTTTGATTTGGGACCATTGGAGGGACCCTTTTGAAAAGGAGAACACCACCAATGTCCAATGAGATGAATATGACAAGGGAATCCAACTATCCCCACTAACAAAAAGAAAAGAAAGAAAATCATGAGACAATTTAGGATCTTTGAGAGAATCATATCATGGTTCCCAGCTACTTTTTTTATGCTTTGGAACTCCCTTTTATTATTCCTCACTCTTCACCAGATGCTCTCATTTTCTCTATTTCTCCTCCAATAATTTTTTTTCCCTAAAACTCAACGTCATACTTCTGTTCCTTACCACCTTTTTCTCACATAACCTTGTCATCACCATTCTTAACATCACTGAATTTAAGTTTAAGTTCTCTTTTTGCTTCCTCATATTGTGAATTGCATAGTTTAGAGATTAGTAGGAAAAAAGATTCACTATTTGATTTGTTGAATGATTTAAGAAAAAATACCTCAATCCGGAATTCCAAATATCATTGTACTAACAAATAAACTAACATAGTTTTAATTTGAAAGAAAGAAAAACAATGATTATTATTTTAAAACTATTCTTACAAAATTATATATTTTTATATATTTTAATATAATAAAAATATAATCCTTGAATTTGAGAGTTAATGTGTTTCTGTTATTAAGTATTCGTGATTTATTATCTAACTAACTATTGTTATATTTTTATTTAAGAATTAATATAAAAATATGAAGTGTTTAAGGGAGAGAATTTTTTATATCACTAGAATTAAATAATAAAAAATTAACATTAAAATATATTGCATGATTGGTAGTGTAATCTATGGATGTAGATGGTTTAGGTTGTAATTAACGGAAAGGAAAGCAATAGGAAAAACAAAAACTAAATAAAATAATAAGATAACGATCAAAATAGTGATTTTTGTTGAATGTTATAGAAGTAAAATACGGTTAAAAAATGTGTGCACCAGCACTTTATATATCTTATTTACCATAGTAATAGCGGTAATATTTTAAACATTAGATGCTGATTACTATAAACTGCGTATCATTCTATATCTATTAACTTATTTAGTGGTGTATATTTTAATGCAATTAAAAAAATTATTATGAACATCAACTTTTAATTAATTTTCAAAACTTGTTAAACATTTGAAAATGTCCAATACCTTCAAAGAGACTATATCAGGTAAAAGTGTTTATTATAAGTTTGACTCAGAAAATTATTACACCAGAGCATAACAGTCCATTTTCACTGAATTTAATAATAATAATAATAATAATAATAATAATAATAATAATAATAATAATAATAATAATAATAAAATACATTATTGTAAAATGAGCAAGTAATGAGATGTTTTTAAAAATGTTAGATTATATTTAAAGACACAAAAGTGCATTAGGAATAGGTGAAACTTGAATTATGTATTTAATGAACTTTGTTTGATAAATAAATTACCTTATTAGTTTATTTAAAAACTAATCAATCCATTTAAAGGTGGGTCGCTAACCTAATCAAAGGTTATAAAACAAGTATTTAAGTCACATCATACTTCTAAAAGCCAAGCCAAACTCTGTTTTAAAAGTAGAAAATTCATATTAAGTAAATAAAATAGATTTATATTATATATAAATGAAAGGTTAAAGTTGTTTAAAATAAACTTGAACATAGGCCTTTTCTCTAATACTTATTTCGCAGAAAGTAGGTTAGGTTAAGAGTTGTTCTCAATTCTCCGCCCTTTCCTATTTCGTCAGACTTCTTCTTTCCTTTGTCTTTGTTATCCATTTTTTTACTCCTGCCTCTTTTCCATTAAATTTATGCTGTTCAACTTAATTTGTCTCAGACTATTTTTGCAGTGGTTTCTATTGAATTAAGTTTATTATAATTTTCAATTTAACCTAATTATATTTAACTAATGACTAAATCAATTATTAGAATTATTTTTTTAGTTAATATCTTATTTAGTGACTAAAATCGTAGTCTCCAAATTGGCGACCAAATCAGTAATTATGTTGTTTTTTTTATTTTATTAATTTAATTAATATATTAAAAATGTTTCCTCCCTTTATTTTTTTTATTCCTTTAAATGTTCTCACATTTTCCTCCTAATTCTAGTCCTAAATTTCCCTGTAAATTTTTTAAAGCTTAATGCTATTATTTTTTATGTGTGCAGTTTAGAAAAATCCCTAATTAGATTAGCATTGATCTCCTCAGCATCGAAGTTCTTTTTCCTATTCAAGAGCTTTGAATCTTCTAGTAACACCTTCAAATTCTTACTATCAGGTTAGCCGAATAAAACTATAAACTATGTATAGTATAATGACACAGAATAGAAATTTATGAAATCATTCGGAAGTCCTTTCACTCCCTGTGCCATTTTTCGTACCAAATATAACCATAATATGATATATAACAAACATATAAAATGAATTCGTAGAATGCATATTACTTGGAACCTATATCAAAACCACTCATAATATATAGTTTCCAACAATTTCAAACTTAGATACAAAAGTCTTTCTGACAAAAGCATGCATATTTTACTCCCTTCAATAAAAATAAAGAAAAAGTAATAAAAAAAAAATAAATTGAGTTTTAATAGTGTAGGTGAATCTATTAAACAGTGAACCTCTTCATCTACCAAAACCGTATCTAGGTAAAAAACTGTTTTTCACCCATTAAAGTTAAGTTTGATTACTTCAACTTGATAATCTCGTTTTCCTTTACAATGTTTATAGCAGATAACTACTGAGGCACCAGCCATTGGAAAAATGAAAAACAAGAGAATGAGCAATCTGTTAAATGAGGAAGATAATGTATTTATACTTTTCAAAAACAAAATTGAAAACTCACCCAATAATTTTGAAATTAAACTATGTATCGAAAATATTACTTTGTGTGCATTTAATATTCTGGGCATATAACCTGTTAATTATCAATTTAAACTTCTAAAAATGAAGTTTGTATATGCATTTGTCATATACAAACATACATATATATATATATATTTAAATTCTTATAACCTAAAATAACAACCAAAATGAATAATAATCGTAAATATGTTTTACAAAGGAAGTCAAAGAACTTACAATAAAATATTAACATTTATTTATAATATGACATGGTATAAAATATTTACTCAAATACTTATAGAACAGTATTTATATGATAAAACCATTTTTTTAACAATTAGTATCTTTTTTTTGTACAATACTTAAAGTCAGATTTGATCGAACGACCTACCCTGTAAAATGAATCTAACAATCTATTTTCTTGTGCTTGGTTTCCTTACAAAACAGGAAAACATTGCACGGAAAATTTTAATAACTTCATCTGAAAGTTTGACCAAAATCAATGATGTGCACTGTAACCTAAGCCAATTATACATATTTAGATGTATACTTTATTTTAAATTATTACTTCTTGTGTCCAAATGGTTAATTTTTTGTACTTCATTTTGAAAAATGATTCGCCTACTTTTGTGAACAAAAGCTAAGGGCATCATTTCCCCTCCCCGAAATACAAAAGATACACAATTTGGTCAAATAACATTTGCATGTTGATAAATTAAAGAGAAAAATACTAAATTAAGTTTTAAAATATACGAATTATTTAATGTTGATAAACAAGTCAATCAATCGATTAGCAAGTTTTAAATTATCTGGTACCTTAAAAAGAGGGAGGGTGGATTATGACAGAGGGAAGGTGGATTATTGGTTTGATACTTGAAACTAAGCAAATTCTAATAGTGGATTATGACAGAGGGAGGGTGGATTATTGGTTTGATACTTGAAACTAAGCAAATTCTAATAGCTCCCAATCCGCACAAAGGTTAACGAACAAACAATCATCGAATGATCGTCATTAGAAGATACAAAGACACCATTCATGCACGCAACGGTAGCATTACAAGTGTACCAACCATAAATAAGAACAAAAGAAAATTTTGGAGGATTAAGTTAGAAAGGCAGACAAAGAGGTGGAAGAAATAAACGGGTATTGTAGAACTGTTCTTCGGTTCAACAGACTTTAATCCTCCCTTTTTTTATCGCAGGGAGTTACACAACACATTTTACTGATAGTACATTAGGTGCTGGGTGGTCGCAACATTCGGAAACCTTGCATCATAACCAGCCCCTGGAGCACCCATTCCCATTGCTACCTGTTTTAGGGCATGCTGTCCTTGCTGATGCAGAAGGGGATGTGCACCACCCATTTTACTCAAAGCCATTTGGCGTTCATATGCTGCAAGACTAGCAAGAGAAAAGCCAGGCACATTCGCAGAAGTAGGTGGGGGAAGAGGAGTAGAGGTTGTTCCTGGAGGAGTAGGTTTGCTACCCCATGAACACTGTAAAACATCAATTGACATGAGTACATACATTTCCAGAGCCTTCTGATAGGAGCTCGAAAGATAAAATTATATATGTTCGACAATACGATGTAAGATTTGTTGACTTCTGAGAAATATAAATAAATTGTTGGCTTTTTACACGATTTAGAAAAAGATCACAGATGATATCAAATTCCAGTTTAATTATGCCGACACTCCTTTTTTTCCATTGGAATCCCCAACGAAGAGAATTTCCCGTATGAAAAGCCATAAATAATACACAGCTCACAACATACTAGAATTCAACATTCAAATATCCTGCAAATTAGCAACATACCTTGATAGGTTTGCCAAAGAGAATTCGAGCATTACCCATCTGTATAGCAAGAGCTGCTTCAGCATGGGTACTGTATCTCACAAATCCAAAACCTTTGTCTCGTTGCACCCTAACATCTTCAATAGTTCCGGCACCAAGAGAATGAAAATGGTGATGGAGATCAACAGAAGTGACCTGCAGTTTCACACCCTAAAATTGAGAGCTACTACAAAGCCATTTCACAACAAACAGAATATACAGGACTAAGCTATACATATATATTAATGTAGTACTTAAATATTCTCCATCTATGCACAAAGCTATAAAATTCCCAACATAAAAAGGTCAAAAAGTCTTAGGAAAATATAATCCTTGCCTCAGGAGCAAGATTTCCAACATAAACAGTGGTATATTGAGGATTCTTCTCGGGAGCATCATCATTGGTTACTTCCTGGCCTTCTTCTACAAAAAATAAATAAACAGAAACGCAACCATAAGTAAAGATCATTTACTAAACAAAATCTACAATCACGCCATTATGATCAATTGATGGAAAAGTATCAATACAACATCAAAAGATACAAATATTTGTAAAATATCAATCATGGTGCACATATAGAAGATAAAACAAAATATAATATCAGCTGCTTGAAAAATATAATATTTGAAATAAACTTTCGGGTCAGATAGCATGGGTTTTCAAATAATATCGAAAAATGAATCAGTAACTGTTTCCCACCAGAAAATATTATGGATTTCATATGTACATGATAAAAGCACTAGAATTCAATTGACTCCAAAACAACCGCAAACCACAAAAAGTAAAAGGTAATTGAGAAGTCACGATAAAAGGAAGTGTAGTACGGTAAACTTATAATCTCACCTGATGTTCCGTTAGTCAACTCCACCACACTTTTGGAATCCGAACTCGGCTTTTCATCACTTGCACTGGCCCCTTTGGTTGCCCAATTACAACGAATCTGTCTACTTCCAATCCATTTTCCTGAGTAGAGAGGGAATGAAAAATTAAGATAAAATTGAAACACCAAATCTAATTAACAATAAAAAAAATTAAATACAGTTGACGCATCTAATGCAATTAACAGGGTTATCAATGGCAGAAGGCCAAAATTTTGCAATATAAACACACCATTGAAGCCTATGGCACCGCCATTGCAGAAATTCCTATACCAGTGGGGCCAAAAAGTGCTTTATGTAGGCATTATGGTGGCACAAGAACAAATTTATTAAACAACAATGATTAGCAATAAACACAACTTGATGAAACATCAATTTAATGGGCCACATGTCCCATGGAAATTTATATTCAAGGATTTTATACCAAAAATGGTTATTTGATCTTCAGAAATGATAGCACCCCATTACTACATCCCATTATTAGATCCCCACATATAATGTTTTAACTACATAACAGGAATCATGCGCATATTAGACTCGTATGTTTCTATTTAAAAAAAGAAAGCAACTGCAAGATATGATTATTGCAAGCTTTAAACAATTTTTAGATTATACAAAGTCAAAAAAATTTAATATAGTAACAAAGATTGATTGTCATATACATATTTCACAACATCCATTCATACATCAGATGAAGAAAGTCAAAAGAAAAAAAAAAAAAA
>Ga0209489_105225_pt1 | contig 22878 bp, 10 predicted proteins | sample SiratrowhiteBW_FD_187527 | JGI IMG/M metagenome (GOLD analysis project Ga0209489, IMG submission 187527) | Root nodule microbial communities of legume samples collected from California, USA - Siratro white BW (SPAdes) (version 2) | ecosystem: Host-associated > Plants > Roots > Nodule | place...
TGGAAAAGTTCAAATTTTATTTAATTTTTATCATTATTATTATTTCAAGAATACTTAAACTAATAAATATATTTTTATGTTATTATTGATTTTTATTTCTTTTTATTTTTATCATTATGCTTTAATTTAAAAGATTACCTAGACAAAATCGGGTGTTGACAAACATGAATACAAAAGAAGGAAAAAGAGAAAAGAGAGAGTTATATCTTGAAAAGTGAACACTCATGAATGTGAATGAAAACAAAATAAGAAAAAAAGAGAAAAGAGAGTTAGTGTATTCTACTCAAATCATAATTGATATATGTCTACAGAGTTTCAACATTTTCAATTTTTAGCATTTTTACATAGGTCAATATTACAAAATAGGCCCTATAAGTAGGTCGAAACCATTGAGCTTAATCTATGCTAAAGATCGAAAGTGAGATTTTAACAATAATGTCACTTTCACTAAAATTATATTTATATGATACAATTTTAAATTTGTACAAAGATTGTGTTTGTCATTTATGATTTTATCTTTGATAAACTAAAATCATGTCTAGATGACACGATTTACCTATTTTACCTATTTATATATAAAAAAAAAATTTACCAGTAAAAAATTGTGTGAGAAATTGCATCACAATGATAAACTTTTCGATCAGAATTGAAAATGAGAACACTAACACTAAAAATTACAAAAGTGTATAAAATATGGTTAAGAATATGAATAGTTTCTGTTAAGCAATGTTTTTAAGAACTCGTGTACGGTACGCAGAAAAAATATATCATGAACTGACAAGAGCGTAAAAAGAAATTTTGGGATAAGAAGAAAATAATACTTTGTTAGGACAAGCGACAAGGAAAAATTTACAAAATTTCGAACTGAATTGTACTTAAAAGACTAAAAGACTCTGTACATGTTTCGAATTGGTGTACCTAAACGTCACTTTAAAATTATAAGAACAATATTAGTATATAAACACTTTGAATATTATAAAAAAAAGTTGCTTCCGTGTAATCTTGTAAGAAAATGAGGGAAAATGACAATTTGGTTTAAGAAACAAATTCCTTTATTATTAAGGGTTAATCTTTAGTTGGGTATTTGAGGAAAAAGTTTCCTAATCACTTGTGTAATCTGTAGCCCGTATCGTGTCGGCACAAGTTTTAAATTTTTGGTAAAATTTTAATGTGAGTTGTTTTTTTTATATTTAATACACACAATTTATGACCTAAAAGAATTTTACAAACATAGAGTAACCCATTTAACCTGTTAATTTTGAAGGACAAATATAGTCTTTAAAAATAAAAAGAAAATATTTAAAATACAAGTTATATATATAAGTATTTTGTAATGCAAATTTATGCGAAAGTAGATCTAAATAATTTAGTAATTTAATTCTCCTAATTGGAGGAGACAAACCACGTGCTCAAAAGAATATAATGTATGGGTCCTAACAAATTTGGGATCCAAACTCAAAGCACTTAACCCTAATTGAGATTTCCAATGAAAGAACTTTATTAGACGCACTTCAAAGTATAATTATTATGTACACTGCCTTTAGCTTACCAAACTCAAAGTACTCTGCAACTTCAACTTTAATACCTAATAGTTAAAGGTTGGATTTAATAGCAAACTTATCTATTAACATAATGTTTGGTATGGATACTTTCTGTTTTCATTTAAGAAACTCTTTTATTTTTGGAATGAAATTCTTGAACAAATGAGTGAAATTAATGTTTTTGTTTATTTTATCATTAGAAAGTTGGTTTTTTTAATAAAGATACGAGTTTTAATAAGTTTATAATTAAAATTAGCGTAAATAATATTGTGATTATGTTAAACTAGTTAAAATGAATTTTACTTAACTTAAAAAAAAAAACAACCTCTCTCTGCATAAATCTTTATGAAAAGGAAGACACTGCTGAAATGAAAAGCACTTTCAAATTCAAACCTCACTATCAAAAGCACCATAGGGTCCTTTTTCTTCACTATCAAAAGTAACCGCAATAAGTCATGTAATAAAATATAATGCAATTATTTTGTACAAAATCACTTAGTTATTTAACCATACTTACTTACACAGTCTAGAAATTTTTAAAATTTTTACTTTTGAAATAAAAAATCATTTTGTCTTTATAAAAAAGTATTATTTGTAGACATATTTAAAAATAAGTAGTCAGTCTTTTAAAATATTGAACCAAGTGGATTGGTCAGGACATTATGTCAATTATAATTTTATGTTCAAAATTTATTTATGCTTGCTAAATGTCTAATCAAATGTCTTTATCATGATCTTATTTTGGGACTGTGCGTTTACATTTAGAATTAAATTATCTCACTCTAATATATTTTAATTAAAAATTTATATTTTAGAATATTTTTCATAAATTATAGAGTAAAAGTCTCCCCTTTTTATTTTTCTCAATTTTTCATTATTAGTATTATTTTTCTTCTATCTATTGAAAGTTATTATACTTTTTCTTTTCTTATTTTATCTTTGTCTATATTTATCTATTTTTTTTCTTTACTCTATGGTAAATTTTATTATATTTTTTAAATTTTTCTCAAAAAAAAAACTTTATACTACTATCTAAACTCTTTATTATGAATTTAAAATTTAATTTTATATTGAAAATACCTATATGAATTGTGTATAGTGTTATTATATACAAATTAAAATACCAGTTTACAATATATCTTAATTATATTTAATAATGTAAAATTAATTTTATTAAATCACTTTATTAAAATTAAAAATCCTTTATAACACTCTCATTTAAATATAAATTTATACATCATCTAATAATATACAACAAAGAATTTACGGACTAAAAAATACTTTTTAAAAGAGTAACGTAGATATAGTAAAAAGAAGTTTTATCTTACTTTCTCGTAGGTTTAACTATCATCCAATATTTATTTATTTATCAAGTACAATTATAATAAGTTTCACATAAATAAGTAATAAGTTATCTAAAATTTGAATAATTATCTTTTCATCTTAATTTATGCATCAAATATTCGCTATATAACTCAAAACTTTCACATTCATTAATTTAGATAAATACATAAGTCTACGTACATAAAAGGATATTAAAAAAATTTCTGTTGATGTTTTTTCAAAAAACATATTTTAAATAAAGACTATCATTTGACCTGACTTTTATCCTACTTTCTTATAGGCTCAATTGTTATTATGCATAAATATTCGTACAATTATAATAAGTTTCACACAAGTTATTCAAAAATTTGAATAATTATTTTTTCATCTTAATTCATGCACTAAATATTGATTATATAACTCAAAATTTTCATTAGATTCACTAACTTCAAGGTAAATACACGAATATGAATATACGTACATAAAAAAATATTTAAAAATGCATATTGACGTTTTTCAGTAAAAAAAACATATCTTAAATAAATATGATCACCTTACCTAACTTAGACCTATCAAATCTACATTACTAATTTGAATGTGCAATTAATTTTTCCTTAATTTCTTATCATTTAAATTTGAACTAAAGTTTGAATTAAAGTTCAAATTCATAATATCGCTTCAATCTTTTAATTAACAAAACTAAATAATGCATTAATACTTGGAATTGTTGCTTGAGTGAGAAGTTTCTCTTGAATGACATTCAAACAAAAAAAATAAGATTTTATTTTCTATTTTATTCTCGAGGAAAAGATTTTTTTTGTTTAAGCAAGAACACTATTACTTCATGACAATGTTTGTTAAGTTGTTAAGCGAGAAAATAATAGAAATAAAGTTCAACTCCTTATTTTAATTTTACTTAGAAAAATATCTCTTTTAAGTGAAAATGTACTTAAATATAATGTTTATACAATAATTTTAAAAACTTATCAAAAGTTTTCTATAATTTCTACAACTCTAATTCTTAAATATCATATTTCAAACATAATATCATTCAAAACTAAATCTGCACACATTTTCGTTGAATCCACACTTGGATGCATATCAAAATTCTCTCCATCTATATATTTGTATGGATTTAAAAGTCAACCAAAAATATATTTTTATTTCAACATGCATCTAATTTCATTTCTACTATGTCCAAATTGACACTTCAAAGTCATGTTTAAAAGGATAATCAAATTATTAATTTTATACGTACATAAACTGAATCCTGAAATATAATTCAATTCAAAAAAAGTTATTCAACAAATAGTATACAACAACCAACAGATTATAAATCAATTTGACCACTCTCACTACATTACAAGTTTCAAATTCTTTAATTTCAGTTTACCTTGGTTCAAAATACTAACTCTAATTCTCTCATAAAAATTAGACCTCAACACGTAATTTTATTACACTCCCAAATATAAATATATTAGTTCAAACTTAATATGATTATGAAAATATTCAAAATTCTTATGTAAAAACTAACTTTTAAATCTCAACTCAGAGATCAAATTCTTCAATTTAATTAAATCTCATTCTCCCTAAAGCATAACTCCACTAGTCATTTATTTCCTAAATAAATTTAAAGTATAATAATATTCTAAAGATTTTCCTTATCTTATATTTTTTAGGTATTTTAAAAATTATTCTAAAAGACTTGGAAAAATTAGAGAAATCTTAACTTTCCAAAAATATCTAAGACCTACTATAATAAATATTAATCTATTTAACTCTCATATCATAACTGCTAACATAAATCTCCTACATGCAACCAATCTAATAAAAAAATTGTGATATAAAAAAATAAAAATTTATTTCAATCAAAATTCTAATTAGTCAAAATTAATCTTCATTTTATCATAATTTCAATAACAGTTTCTAATCAATAAAAAATGAAAATCAGCACCACAAAAAAATAGAAAGATTATGAAATCTAAAAATACATAGTTATATATTCAACATAAAATAAAATTATAATTTTTAAAAATATTTCTACCAAACTAAGATGTGGAAGTGTGCCGGTCGAACTTTTTACATAATTATCCCTAGGAAAAAAAAGTTATACCATGGAAATTTATAACCACTTTTAAGATTATTAGGTGTAATTGAACATTGAATGTGTTTAATTGGATGAGATTTATGACCTATCACTTTCTAAAAGTATCAGGAAGATATGAGGTAGAATTTCTATTTTTAATTTAAATTTTTGTTAAAAATAAAAAATATTATAGAAACAATTTCTTTAATTTACCAGCTTCATTTATTAGAGTACACTACAAAACCAGTTTTGAAGGTTAATTTATACATCAAATAGTAAATTACCATTTTTAATTGCATATAAAAAAATAATTTTAATTCGAACTACTAAACTGGTTAAATTTATTTGACTAGAAGTAGCATAAATGATTTTATTGTAAAAATATGGATTTTGACACGAGTCTATTACTATTTCTAAACCTAAAAATTAGAGAAACAATTTAATAATCACTAAACTTACTATTTGAAACTTATATGTCATGTGAAACTAAAGAGAAAAATTCATATTTTATCAAAAGTATAAAGTTTTAAGGAAAAGCAAATTAATTTTTTTTTTTTCATAAACCTTAATCTAGATCCTTCTACTGCCTGAGTTATGCACCCATTAAAGAGTTCTTTTCCTAAAATTACCACATTGACCCGTCAGGTTGAATGATATTTACAAGGTATCACTGTTCTAGAAATATGTAAGAATATTACATACACACATAAATAATGATTGATATATTAATTTTTATTTATATTTACTTTTTTAATTAATTTTTAATTAGTTTATATATATTTATTAGTATATGAAATAAAAAATAAAAAAAATATAAAACTTGTATAAAAGTTTATTAAAATAAAACGAAAATATTATATTTATTGATTTAAAAAAAATGTTAAAGACCTAAGAAAAAGAAGAAGTATACCTAAAGAAGTAATCATTAGTATAAAACCTTCTCCTTGAAATAAATACTGTACCCATCTTAACATGTAATTAGTTATTTATTCATTCCACAAAAGCAAAGTAATTAATATTCTACCTAATTTACATAAAACTTGTTAATTAACTTTCAACTGTATTTTTTATATTTTTATTACTTATTAATATTATTTTTCAAATATTTTTTATTAGAAAGGGAATTGTTTTTAATTATTTATTTTTATAAATCACATCGTTCATCCGATAAAAAGCTGATAAAATAGAATAAAATATGATATTACTTATGCAATAACATTGTTATGATAATTAAAATAAGAAAAAAAAGTTGTTTAAACGTCACCCAAAATAAAATATTTTTATCTGTCATGGTATCAAACTATAACTGATTATAAATTTTATTCTTATCACAACTTTATTTATATTTTTTTTCCTTGAATGTTATTTCAATTAAATGTTGTCAAGTAAATATTTTCTTATGAAATTAATAGAAGTATGTTTTTTTTATTATCAAATTAATTTCCTATGAATCAGATTACTTAAAGATTAATAAAAAAAATTGAAACTCTCCTGATTTAGCAAATTCTTATAAAATATTTTTTTATCTGATAATATAAGACGTTACGAGGTAACGTTCCTATTACTAAATAATATTAATACTACTTCCATTATTTTAAAAAATGCTTTAATTTCTTGTTTTTAAATATTTATAAAAATATTTAATTTTTTATTTTATTTTAATATTTATAAAATAGTAAAATGTATTTATTTCATTATGAATAATTATAAAATAAAATAAATTTTTATAATTAAAAATTCAAAAATATATCTCTCGCCTTTACATCTTCCATCTGATAGTTGCAATTTGCAAGTTTGTAAAATCTACATGTACTTACAAAAACAAATGTTAAGAGTATTACTATATATTTTATTTTTTATAAATGTTTTTATTAATTCACAAAATGTATCCGTCAAAATGTTAAATGTTAATGTAGAATATATTATGTCTTAAGAAAATAGTAAAGTTATATCATGTTATTTAACACTTAACATGTAATTAAATAAAGAAATATTCAAATGTATGGGAAAGAATTTTATCTAGCAACAGTATTCTAGAAATTTCTTTTCAAATTAACTACTATATTGCCCATGTTTCAAATTAATTATTCTTTTTATGCTAAAATTGTTCAAGATCATGCTCTAACACATTACTTGGGGACAAGGCTTTGTCTTTAATTAATTACTGAAAAATAAATAAATTAACTTGTTTTAACTTTGGTGACAAGTCATGGAGTCTACTATAAATACCATTCCGGTTTCAAAACCGGAATTCTGACACTGTCTGTCTCAACTTTCTGCATTCCGCCACACTGACTCACCAAGTCGTGTGTTTTCCGGAAAATTGGGAATCTCAGAAAATCTCAGAAAATTTCAGATTCTCTGGCACATAGTCTCCTCTCCCAATTAGCTTCACTCTCTGTAAGCCTTTTCTTCATTTGATTCTATTTCCTTTAGTTGCAGATATTTCTTTTTCCTCTTTTCTTTTCTTCTAAGATTCGGCTCGAGTATTGTGTTTGTCAGCGTAAGTACCTTGTTTTTGTAGGAAGCAAATTATAAATTTATGGAAAATATCTCGTCTCCTTTCACCTAATTGAAGATTGTCTCGTTTTCGTTGGCATGTCATTGGAAATTGTTTCATTTTTTTTTTTGTGCATTTTGCTTTTTTTCCGACTTTCGGCTCTTATGATGATTCTACGAATACTGGAACTGGAACTCGAGAGTTATGTTTTGTCTTTAGCTAGTCCAGTTTTATTCCTTTGCTGAGGTAATAGGAAAAGAAGAAAATTACGCAAGCGAGGCACAGTCCTTTACTTGATTTTTATCCCATTGAATATTTCTTTTTTGTTGGAAAATTAAATGTAACATTATTCTTTACTGATTGCTAAGTTTATAAGTGGGTGAAGAGGTTCTTTTCTTTTATTTTTCTACTTTTTTTTTTCCTTTATCTGATTTTCATTTTCTGCTACTGGAGATTTTCTATCCTTTCGTAGGGAAAGTGGAGTCCAATTTGCAGGGAATCCTTCCTTCCTTCCTCTCTCAGCGTCAACGAATTTTCTAAGCATAGAATAAATGATGACAGATATGAAAAAAATCATGTAATCAATTCAAGGAGATATGTGATCAGCTGTTATTCATCTCTCTAAATTTGTATTTTCTGAGAGCCTTGGTTTCTGGAAAGAAACTTAGGATATAGATATATTAAGTATGTAGTTCTTGTTTACTGCCTAGTTTCAGGCATGAGGGACCAGGAAGAAAAAGAAAAAAGAAAAACAGTTGAGGCCATCCTTTTAGTGATTTCTTATTAAATATCTGATGGGAAACCGTTGAATTTGCTTTTGGTTTCGAGGTTCATAGCTTGTTTATTTTTGAGCCAGCAAGACTTTGAACCTGTAAATTGATAATGGCTTGTGTGGCACTTCGTCCTGTGCATGAAGAATCTTTCAACACCGGTGGTGAATTCACGGGCTGTTTCAATCCTCTTTTGAGGGACTCAATTTTGATTTACCTAACTGTTGGTGGATCTGTGATTCCTATGCGTATTATGGAGACAGATTCAATTGCTTCAGTGAAGCTGAGAATTCAAACCTTTAAAGGATTTTTTGTAAAAAAACAGAAGCTGGTTTTTGAAGGGAAGGAGTTGGCTCGTAACAGATCTTGTATCCGTGATTATGGTGTTGGTGATGGGAATGTTCTGCACCTGGTGCTGAGGCTTTCTGATCTCAAAGCTATTACAGTTAAGACCGTGTGTGGAAAGGAGTTTGGGCTTTATGTTGAGAAGAGTAGGAGTGTCGGTTATGTGAAGCAGCAGATTGCAACAAAAGGGCAAGGGTTAGTAGATCTTAAAGATCAAGAACTGATATGTGAGGGTGAGGCACTTGAAGACCAGAGACTTATTGAGGATATCTGTAAGTTCAATGATGCTGTAATTCATCTTTTGGTCAGAATATCAGATGCCAAGGTAAGGACTAAACCAGTCGAGAAGGATATTGAATTATCAATTGAGGCATCATATGCACACAATCTGGTGTCAAATTTACATGCAGACCAGTTACGGTCAGTCTCTTTAACAAATGAGATCCTGGGGAGGAATCAATTATCAAGGGATTATCTCGTGGAACCAATTATTATGAATTCCAACAAGAAAATTCCACCAGTGATTCACAAGATGATTAAGATCACTTCAGAGGGGTTAGAAAATGGCTGTAAACCAATTCAATCTCCAGAGGGATCAGGAGGAGCTTATCTAATGCAAGATTCATCTGGCTTGAAGTATATTTCTGTTTTCAAACCCATTGATGAAGAGCCAATGGCAATTAATAACCCTCGAGGCCTACCTATTTCCGAGGATGGTGAAGGGCTAAAGAAAGGTACACGGGTAGGGCAAGGTGCGTTGAGAGAAGTTGCAGCTTATATTTTGGACCATCCTAGGAAAGGACCACGCTCTTATCGTAACAAGGAGGAACCAGGCTTTGCTGGAGTTCCACCTACAGTCATGGTCAAATGCCTGCATAAAGGATTTCATACTGTTGAAGGTTATCAAAATGTTTCAGGTAATGCTAAAATAGGATCGCTTCAGATGTTTATGAGGAATATTGGAAGTTGTGAAGACATGGGACCTAGTTCTTTTCCAGTGGAAGAGGTACACAAGATCACTGTGCTGGATATCAGATTGGTAAATACTGATAGGCATGCTGGCAACATTTTGATTGCGAAAGATGGTGAAGACGGTCGTACGATCCTCATTCCAATTGATCATGGCTATTGCTTGCCTGAGAGCGTAAGTCTTCGAACAATATCATTTTTCAATTGTAAGGAATATTTTCAGCTGCTGGTGTTATCGGCAGCTATGTCGTGTCTTTCTTAATTCTACTTCTCATACAAGTCAAATTCAGAACTAGTGCTAAAATGCTGTAGAATTATGAGTGTAACTCTTGCATTATATTTGCCACTAATTTTAATGTTATTTGCTTAACAGATTACTGTTACAATTATGCGTGAATTTTTCTGAGATTGTCATAGGCATTATATTGCATGAGAAGTAGAGTATTGGCTCTTCTTTAAATTCACTACACTTATGAACATCTTCTGATATTATTTTAGTTACTTCTACTCATATTTTGATTTCTTCTTATTGCTCACTCATCCCTTGTTGAAATTCTATTAATACTTTTTATAGCAAACGATTACAATCATTTTCAGCAATGCCTATCATTCAGACTTTAAATTCTTTTCAATAATCTCAAAATTAATTGATTTCTATCGCTTTTGCATTGTCTCTATTCCCTTGGTTTGTTTTTTGCATCCTTGCTGATAATGTGTGAATATCTATTATGCAATATGTTGTCCTGTCATACTTAGTATACATCTGGTATAACCTTTTAGGAAAATAATCATTCCTTTTCTCAAAAAAGCTCTCTCAGAAATTACAAAACGAAAAATTCATCAAAATATGTTGATCCAAAAAACATACCATCTGCATGTTAAGGGTTTTCTGATATGATATCTAAATCAGAATATGATTATTCTGCATGGCAAAGGCCTCGGCGGCGAACTGTAGTTGTTATCAATTCCTCTTGCTTTGTTGTTATTCTTAAAAGTAGTTAAATTTTTTAGCATTATTTAAAAGTTCGGCAACCGTCTTCTGTTTCTTCTTCTTATTGAGTTGTTCTAATTTATCCCCTTTTTGCAGTTTGAAGACTGCACTTTTGACTGGTTATACTGGCCACAAGCTAAGGAACCTTACTCTGCAGACACCATTGATTACATAAAGTCACTGGATGCTGAAGAAGATATAAAGCTTTTGAAGTTTCATGGATGGGATCTTCCTCCTAAGTGTGCCCGGATCCTTCGTATATCAACCATGCTTCTTCAGAAAGGTGCAGAAAGAGGACTCACTCCTTTTGCCATAGGAAGCATCATGTGCAGAGAAACACTGAAGAAAAAATCTGTCATTGAACAAATTGTGCAAGAAGCTGAGGAAGCTGCTTTTCCTGGAGCAAGTGAAGCTGCATTTCTTGATCTGGTTTCAGTGATCATGGATAGTCATTTGGATGAGTTATTCCCGTGACTGAATATACATAATTCCGATACTTATTACTACTATCATAATCTACTGACAAAGTGATCTTGCTTCTTCGTCATCCAAGAGGATACCTCAAACCCGTTTAGTAGACTGTGGTTGAAACTTGATGACGGTGCTATTTGCAATATCGACTTCTTCTATAATATACATATCAACATGGAAAATATTTGAACGCTGACCACCAATGTTTATGAAGGTCCTGTGTAATATTTAAATAAAGTTGTACTTGTACTTTGTAAAAAAATGTTTTTTTTTTTTTTTTTTTTTTTTTTTTTTTTTTTTTTTTTTTTTTTTTTTAATTTGAAAGGCCTGAACCTCAAAATCTGAAAAAGGAAAAGCGCAAACAAATGATAGAGATCAAGATATACAAGTTTTAATTGAATTAAAGTCTGCCTTTTAAAGCATGTCTTTTTTTAAAAAAATAAATAAAGATAAAAAGTGAAGTTGTATTTCAATCTAATTTCTTTAAAAGTCTTATTTTAAACTTCAATTGGTTAATTTTCGTAATTTATCTAAAATTTATCTATTTTAGTAACTTTCTTTTAAAACAGTTATCCTGAAGAGTAAAAATACAATTCCAACAAATGAGAGTAATGCAAATGAAAAAGATGTGTTATTCTGTTTGAAAACTCAATTGGAAGACTTGCATTTATACGTATGTTTCACATAAGTATTTCTCGCCCCTATTTTACCCATCCGGTAACCAGAAGAGATTTTTTTGCAAAAAAATTATCAATTTATACACACTGAAATGACAATAACTGTTAATAAAAAATACAAATATACTCCTCAATCTTCTTGAGAAAACAGAAATTATGAGATAAGAGATATGTAAAAACTATTAATATTTATTGAACAAAAGATTAATAAAATTAATGAATAAGAAATACAATTGATTAAACATCTTGTGGAACAAAATAAAAGTACTAATAAGTTAACAAATACTACATTAGAACAATAAATTTAAATTACATACATAAATATATTTATAATTACTATAGTATTTAAAAAATGCATATTTAAAATAATATATTATAATAACAATATTCTAACTATAAGTGTAAATATTTTTATATTACTCTATAGATATTACTAAGTCATGGTCATACACGAATATTCAACCCATTAAAATGTATTATCTTTCTCTCGTACATAATAGTGAACAAAAATAGAAATGGTCAATAAAGTAATTAAGAAAATGTTTAGGGTGTATCTAATTTGGGAAGATTTTATTTTTTTGGAAATTATGATAAAAATTTATTTTATTTTAACTTTCAAGTGAATACTTATTAACATATAACCCAATTATAACTAAATAACCATAGCTCAAATGACATTTAGCTTGCTCCTGTGATCAAATTCTATTCACACTACACTTAGCTTATCATTTATTTGAAATTTCTTGATATCGTGTAACAGCAACTTCTGTTTTAGAACATATATTTTCATTTTCTGATTTATTGAACCAAACTAATTAGGATTGGAGGAGTGTTATTGTTCTTTTTTTTCCTGGTACAGATAAATATTACGCAAATAAATTGTATATGCGAGTTGGTGTTCTTATAATTCAAGAAATTGTGATTTTCGAACATTTTTTTTCAATTATCGCTATTTCTATAACGGTAATGATATAACTAAAAAAATACTCTTTTTTTTTAAATTGTTTAATTTCTGAAAATTTGTATTTTATGTTTAACTATCATTTTCAAGATAAAATTAATTATTTTTTATTTTTTTACGTTTTATCTAATATTTAATTAATTTACATACATAATAAGAAATTTAAAAATAATAAAAAATATTATGATTATTTTATTATAATCATAAACGACACTGAAACTGATGAAGTAATAAATTGAAGATAATAACAGTGAATTTCGTGAACGGTTTTTCATCAAATAGGAGCAAAATATTCATTTGCGTTGTCAACTTGAAGTTAGTGAATATAGTAATTAATGTGAATATAACTTCCAATAATGAGTACTCATCATGTAGAAACATGGACAAAATAAGTATTTTTCTTATACTTTTATCATAACTACGAGTATTTAAGTTCTTAATTACATTAAAACTAATTTTATTTAACGTTGATTTGATGTACTAAATACGATGAAAACTCTTGCTTGAAAAATCATTCCATTTTTAAAAGTAAGAAACGTAAATGGAGAATGTCACTTTGATTCCAATCAATTTCATTAATCATACTTTGAGTATTTTTTTTACACAATGAAATCATCATTTTAATTAATAAACGTTGATGTTGATTGAAACTTCTTAGTATAAGTGATTTGATATTTTGAATTTTTTTATCGAAATAAGAAGTTGCATGTCCCACTTAAACATAAAGTCGTAATTAAAATTGTCACTTTATCTAAAAAAAGTAAATGATCTATAGTGAAATATTGAAAAAGTGGTCGTCTTAACTTAGCCGACATGCATAAGCATAAAGAAAAAAAAAAATAGTTAATATTATTTTTATTCTTAAAAATGAAGAACATAAAAAATTTACAGTATATAACAGTTAGTATGAACATAAACGTGGATGGAAGAGGGAACAATGGAATGAATTATAAATGGAGAATGGACCCCTTGTGTTGTGAGAAACTACATATCTTATCTAATGCCCATTGATTTGATCAATCACTTCCCATGCATCATGCATTTTCCTACGAAGTATCTACGCAATTGCACAAATAAGACAATTTAGACTTCCAACACTAAACACTAAAATCACAAAAATAAAATTTATATTTTGTTTCCCAGCTGTCATCTAACCTAGACAGCATGTGTTCCAAAACAATCTCTAAATATATTATTGTCTTAGAAGAAAATATTCAATTTTATATTTTTGTAATGGTGGCATATTAGGTTTACTTATGGAGGAATAAGTCTCTATTTGTAGAGTTTGATTTTTAAGTTAGTTTTATGAAAGTGAAATCCTGCTAAAAATATAACATTTCTGGGTCAGTTATAGTTTATATTCTGTAGTACCAAGCTTATATTGGAGGTCCTTTAGAACTGACACAATAATGAAGGCTTTGTAGTTGTCCCAGTTTTCGAAGTTAGGTTGACAAAATCAGTTAGTCTTAAAGGTAGACAAAAATTGAGTTTTTATTATTTATTTTTTTATAAACTGATTTATTTACTTGTTTATACTTATTACAGAAATGTGACGTGAGAATTTGTAATTAATATATAATGATGGTGAGATTAATATGAAACAACAAACAACTTATATTAATTTTAATATTATTTTATACTAATCATAAAATCAAATTTTTTTAATATATTTTTTTAACATATAAAAACAAGTAAATAAAGAGACGAGATATAATAACAATCATATTATTTGGTTAATGAAAAAATAAAATAACAAAAATTTAATTAAAAATATAAAAATTTAAGTATTTAATAGATTAAAAAGTTTAATTGGCACTCAATTGCAAGTACCTAAATTTAAAGAGGCTTAAAACTCTTAATTAAGTCTAACTATTATTATTATTATTATTATTATTATTATTATTTTGTTCACTATTATTATTTTCGTAAGAAACCTGCGGTGCCAGGTCCCGGTTATTTGAAAGACCTATTTTTGTTGAGCTTGAAAGAAATGGAATCCATGGAACACAGTTTATGTTTTGATTTATGTTCTGACTAGGTCCTTCTGCTGTGATAAACGTGATGCCCCACCGCCCACAAAACATCACAGACGTGAGTATTTTGGGTTTTTCCTCTTTAGATCAAATATATATTTATAAATTTTCACAGTAGATAATAAGTTAGGTCAATAATACATAAACAAAAAATATTATTTTCATTTTATTTTAAATATTAAATTAAAAATTTAAAGATAAATACTAGAGTCGTCCTTGCAATGACTTAATTATATATTCTTCAAGTTTTTGTCATAGGATTAAATATTTTTAATAACGTGTCTTTCACTTTCTAATTTTTGTTCTCCTTTTATTCTTGCTAAATCTTTTAGGATGCGATGGATATGTACTGGAAAATCATACAAGTACAAGAATACCAATACAACATTTTGTTGTGTATATTTGGTAGTCAATACATATAAGACGAGTAATTTTGTATGAGATAACAAGCTAAATAATTTTAGCAAATGATAATATAACATATAAATGATAGAATTACTATTATTAAAATGGACGTGAGGAGAACATCGTGGACGACACAGATGTCACGATGGTGACACTGATCTTATGATGCTAACAGTAGTAATTGTAATCACATGATACCATAAACAGTGAAAATAACAATTATAGAGAGAGTTATGATTTTGATAGGAACAGTAACGATAGCAATTATATCCTAGAAGAACAATAGCTATAAACTGACGTAAGCCAACAGTAAAAAGTTAGAGTATATTATTATTATTATTATTATTATTATTATTATTATTATCTCTATATATAATAGGAAGAACATAAATAAAAAAAATTCTTTCTTGCTTATTTCAGGAAATCAGTCAAATAACAATAATTAGAAGTTGAATAAACTATGAATAAAAATGCTATGATTCCTACCTTTATTTTCTGTCGGTGAAATGAAAATGCTGTAGCAGACAACTATAGCAACTCTGACCTGGAGCGAGGCAAGGAGGAAAAAAACCTATGTATGACATTAAACACTCTCTGTACATTAAACTTATATTCTTATTCTCATGATTGGGTTAAAAAAAATAAAACCTATATTTTAGTTTAGTACAGTCACGAATAAAAAAGATCTATAAAATTATATTGGCAAATTGGTTTGAAACTATGAACCAATAATGGAAGGTGTCTACAGTGCAGTGGAACATTCTTTCAGGTTGATAACCCAGCAAGGAATGCAACTCCGGTGGACGGCAACCACGACGAGCCCGATATGAATTGGCCCACCGTGAATTTAGATGCTTCAGCGGAGGAATTGATGACCCGATACCCGGCCCAATTCACCCGTTGACCCAGGGCCGCACCCGGCCCAGAATTCATGTATTCACCATAGTACAACGTGTCTAAAGCAAACGACGACGTGTTCCACTCCAGCCACCCACGTGGGTGCACGTGATCCCCTATGTAGGATAGCATGTACACGGTTCTAGCGTAAAGTTTCCAGGGACGACCCAGATAAGTGGGGTAGCCACCCTTCGATGCTTCTAGATCCGGTGTGGCAAGGATCCGACAGTTGTGGATTGAAATGCCCGTATTCTGATTCGGGTCTTTTCGATTTTGGGCCGTGATTGTGTTTTTCTGTAGAGCCATGGGCTTGCGGGCCCAGAGACTGCAGTTCTGGAACACCACCGCAGCATTGCCGAATATGAAGTCGACGGTTCCGTAAATGTCGCATTCCCGGTAAAATTGACGGTTGGAATGAACATACATTGTATCCTGGTATCCGATGACGTTGCAGCGGTACACCACCGCGTGGTCCGCTCCAACACGGAGGGCCACCGCTTGGTGATTCCCCGGTCCGGCGTAGTTCTCGAATGTCATGTCTTTGGCGATGAAACCAGAACCACTAGCAGCTGCACCACAGGATCAATATTTCAGTTATTATTAATAAAAATAAGGTGACAACTTTATGTTAGTGGTTGTGAACCAGTGGTCTTGTCTTTAATCTTTTTGAATATTCAGTCGATGTTGGACACAGTATGACTTTGTTTATCAATTTTGCAAGCACTGCATGACCCACTAACAATAATTATATTTCGCTACTTTAATCTGGTGCCATTCGTTAGAGGATAAGATTAATATTTAAGAATATTAAGTTTTATGAGGTCAAGATGCGTTAAGCCAGGGGAATCCCATTTTGTTATTTTAATTTTTTTTCTCTTTTCTTATGCCAGTATTACAAAACAAAGAAACAAAATAGAGGGTGTTGTTTTTCTGATCATTAATAAAAATCAAATGTCGTCTCATTAAATAATTTGATTCATTCGAGAAAATATTAACTTAACAGAAAATCTAGGACATCATAATGATATTTTTACCAAGTTTAATGCAATATTTTCAAAACAAAAAAATTGTCACTTTCACAATGGAAATGAAAAATGAAACGAAAACATGTCTTTCACTCTAGTGACTTGGAAAGTTCAAAGTTTATCTAAAGATAGGAATTAGAAGTATGCAAAGCGCATTATATATATAATGCAAGCAACCAAGCACTAATGACATGCTGACATTGATAAAACTTGAAATGCTATTTTGTTGCTTTATTTCAAAATCCGGAATGCTCATTCTGGACACGCCAAACTAGTGATAGTGTAAGTTTTGGAAGTACTGTAATACCGAGACTCAAGAAACAAAAGAACAACAAAACTATACTATATTACAAGACCGAGACTCCTGACACATGTAGGGAAAAAAGAAAAAGACATTTTAGATTAAGGAAAGGGAAATTTCCAGGTTTGAAAGTTCCAACCTCGACTAAAACTGTAATTCAACAGCAAATAGGCTGAAGAACTTTTTTTCTCAGAATGTGAAAGAAATAAATTGTATCTTTTTTGTTCAGGCAGAAATTGAGGGAAGTATCAGGAAAAATAGTGCGGAATATTTCTTAAATGTTTTACGAGTGTACAAGTTGGGGTATATATGTAACTTCAGTCCCTTAAGCATTGACTTTGGATATCGAAGCAAGTAAAAGAAAACAATATAATTGGTGGTGGAGATCTAAGGCTCACTCGAGTAGGAAGGAATCTTAAATATGGCAACCACGACTACAGGTATCCTGCAACTTGTACTGCTTTACCTCAAATATGGCAACTTCATGTTTTTTTTGACCTTTTCTTTCCCCTTTTTTTCTCTCTCTCCCTTTAACAGTATATTTTTTCACATTATAAACAAATATTGTCAAATTATACTTTTTGAAATCTTTACGCAATTTATTAAATATGTATATTGATAGTAAATTTGAAAAATTATAAAATACAATAAATAATGATTAAATTGAGCAAACCAGAGGAGAAAGAGAAGGAATTTACCGAAGGATGCCGTGTGAAATGTGGTGAGGTTGTCCATAAAATTTTTCCCCCCTGTGATGACGGTCTTGCCCTTCCCGTCCCCTACGAACATCACATTTGTTTTCTTCCTCCCCACCTTTAAATTCTCCTCTTCATACCTGCGATGAAATTTTTATCAACAAAAAAATGTTAGAGCTTCTATCTTTCGTAACCTTAACTGCCATCACCAAACCTGCTTCATTTATATATATACATATTCTGCTAAAACCAATATCCCATCACATATATTTGCCGTTAATATCCATGCACATGCAGTTTCTTTAAAACATTAGCACATCAATAACAATTTAATAATTTTTTTAATAAAGAAAACCATTTAATCAGTTTTAATCTCCAGTCCTTAATCAAATCTGTATTTTTAAAGCACTTTTACCGTTAACGTGTCGAGATCAATTAATGAGGATGGTGGCATCGAGACATTAGTAAATACTACGTTGTCCTACACCACATGCAACTCATTATGATGACAAATATTACATATTTACACCAAACAATGTTGTCAGCACACTTTTTTTGTTAGTGCGAGAGAGGGAAGAAAATGAAAGAAAACAATTAATAAAAGGTGAATTAAAAATAAAAAAATTAGTCAAAATTGTGTTCACGTGACTACAGTGCCGAGTCCAAGCATGATGATTCAATACCAACAAGTCCACCACGCAATCACCCAACAATCCACAGTGCACGGTCCACAGACTTTTTAACCCTCACTTATTACAAAACATGAAAACAACAATGATTAAAAACGTGGTAGTTAACTAGTTACGTGGTTAAAAAAAAATTAGGAGAGTGAAAAGAAAAAAGAGTACGTATATTTTCTTTTGTGTTTGGCATTAGGTATATTTACCTTCCTGCCCTGACGTAGATAATGAAGCGGCGTGAACTGTACTCCGGGACCTTCTTAATGGCCTCGGTGATGGTCTTAACGGTTCCGTTACCGTCCTTTGAAACCACAATATCGGCTTGTATCGCCGACAGAGGCAAGCTCAACAATCTCCTATCCCGCCGATTCAACCATCTCGGGAAATTATCGTCTCGCATTGCCATCAGCCGTCTCCTGTTCTGAATGGGAACGCCGGCGAAGTCGTCGCCGGCGCCCGCGGCTGAGAAAATGGCGAGGCAATTGCTGACGAGCTCCGACAAGTCCTTGAGGTTGTTGCTCATCTGGTCCTTAACGGGACCGGCGGTGTCGGCGAAGCCCTCCGCGCAGGTGTCCTGGTTGGTGAGCGCGGCGCTGAGCCACGTGAGGACGTCCTCGTTGGCGGAGCCAACGGCACCGAGGGAGACGGTGCTGAGGGAGCGAGCAAGCGCGTCGACGGAATCGTCGAGGAGCTCGAGGCAGTCGTCGTAGGCAGAGCGGACGCGGGGATCCATGGTGGCGTAGGAAATTGCGGCGGAAGTGTAGAGCGCCTTGGAGAAGTGCTGCAGCGTGACGTTGAAGGAAATGTGGACCAGGTCCTTCTCGGATGCCGCCTGGGATCCCGGAAAGTCGAGCAGCGAATTGACGCACACAGTCTGAAATCGTGTTTTGCTGCACGTGCGTGAAATGGCTTGCGTGAGCTTCCCGCGAAGCCTGGAGGTGTCCGGTTTTGTACCGATTCGAGAGAGAAGCGCAACGGCCGTAACTGCCGATGCTATGATTAATATGACTCCAAAGAGTGACAACAAGGCAATCTTCTTCTTCCGGGAAGATCTTGGATTCACAGTGGGAGCACGAATGGGCGAGGAGGCACCGTGAGAGGGTCCGAGTCTTCCGTAGTCCATTGTGATGTGATTTTGTTATAGAATGAGAGGGAAAAGAGAGTGGTGGTGAAGAGTGCGTAAGGAGTGGTCCTTTATATAAATGACGGTGCTTAGTTAGTACTAGTGAGGAGTGAGTGTGTTTTTTGTGGTGGTGTGTGAAGGGGGTTGGTTGGTGTGAAGTCGATGTCTGAGGGAATTAGCTGGCCGCTACTAAGCTAAGCCCACTGAACAATGTATAAGCCTGCCTTCTACTTTCTATTCCTCGCTCTCTTTCTATTATTGCTTTCATAATTATTAACCTGAATTTGATAAGTATGACATAAGGATCCACAGATTTCCATTAACTTCCTTCAAACTTTAGACCAGGGATTAAAGTGCATCACCCTTTGGAGCTATACATGATGTGAGTAGAGGGAATACAAACAACGGAAAGAGACAGCATGTAACCATGTCTCTAAATAATTTAATACAAGGTAACACTGTTTTCTAAGATTCAAACCCCCTATATCTTATCCGCTCATCTCTGTGCTTATTTACTTCAATATTCAATCTCAACATAGTCACTAGCTTCCATGTGCTGCTTCAAAATCAACATCTTACGAAGTCTACTTGTTAATCACAAGAAGAAATCTTGTTTATCAAGGGGGGTAATTGATAGGACATGGAGTCCTCTTCAAAATAGGATTTACAAGACACTATGTTCTTACTTTAGCTTAACTCGCACTAAAAAAGGACCCTTATGGCTTGGAAAAACTTTAAATTTGTTTTCTTTCGTACGAAAATAAAGGAAAAACCATTCATAATCCATTAAAAAATTTCAAAACATAAATAAAACAATGTGATAATTTTAGAAATAAAAATAGAACCAGAGAAGCTCCACTCGAACGTTGGTTAGAAAAACAAATAATAAGGATCAATGTTACATGTTTATAAATAAATTATAAATCTACCTAATCATAACTTAAAGAAAAAATATAAGATATTGTGATATATATATATATATATATATATATATATATAATTGTCATAAACCTTTAGCTATTGAATTATTTATTTAATTATTATAGGTTATTTAAAAACAATTTTATATCTTTTTTTTAAATAAAACTTATTCTCTTTTATACTTTAAATACGAGATGTGACCAGTGAGCTTTTATATTTTATTCTTATTACACTCTTTTTTCAGCGAGTTAATTATATCAAAACAAATCCATTTTGGGAAATCAACAATAATACAATTGATTACATATTTTTAGTTCAATTTTAGATGAAGAGATCGATATAAATTTCATTTATAATTGATGACATACATTAATTAACAGCAAAATGTTATTAAATATGAGATGATACGATTAAAGATGATACTTCAACACTTTAATAATGTAATAATACAACTTCTTAAGTTTAAAGAATTAACAGTATTGATTGAAAAAAGTAATTGAAAGGTTTAGTATAAATTTTATCTGAGCTACATGTTTGTATTTTAATAGATGGCTGACTCAGTCCAATTCATGGTCCGTCCCTGCATCCATATATAGTGCATCATGAGTCATGTGATGATCTTAACTGTTAAGGGAATCTCTCTTAACAGTATAATCCCTTCCTTTTCAACCTAATCTTTTTTCACCAGTTTTCTGCATAGTTTAATATGCACTTTCTGCTTTCAGCAAATACTTAATTTAATATTATCATAATTACTTTCTGTTTATAAATATTTATATTAAAATTTAGTTAAAAGATTGGACCAATGCTGTGGGTGATATATTTCACACGGTGGGGAGCTAAAATATATTATCCATAGATAACTTTATCCCTTCGCGTTATAATCCATGAATCAAAATTTGTTTTGCATGCCCAATTCTAATGGGAAAGTTGTATTTCACAAAATTAATTAATAAAATAATTCAAAAAAATATTTAATAATTTTTTTATGAAATAATTTACTGAATTAAAAAATATTCAATTCAATTAATTGTTGCGTGTAGAAGTGTATACGATGGAAAAATGTCATGAAAAGTATACGGTGAAATTAAGGTACCTTTACCCCTTTGAGCATCTGTCACCATTCACCTATTAGAAGTTTAAGAATATTTATTGACCATGGATTTAACTAGCAGTAACTATGGATTTAAAATATTTCACACTATTAATTAAATAATATTTTATTAAAATATTTATTATGAAATCTAATAATTATCTCGGACGTTTATATCACTAGTTTTTTTTTATATATTTAATATCACTAGTTCCCTCTATTAGCTTTTAAAAAATTCAAAAAATATATATTTCTTTATTTCTTTATCTTATTTAAATGTTGATATTATAAATGTTGCAGATTTCATACACATTGGGTATAGAATATTACTTCTTTTTTAAACATCTGGGTAAGTCATTTGGAGGTGGGAATAAAGATCATAAAGTTCAACATTTTTGCATATGATACCACAAAGTAGTACATGTGTTTATGTATTATATAACTTCCTACTTTTTAAGATAAAGTTATTATTACGTAAGAGAAAGTCATTAACATAGAAAGTTATTTCCGCTTTCTAAATATGTATTCTTACATCCTGGTAACATCGGTAAAAATAACTAACATAATAATACAAAACTCCGCTTTATTCCTACTTGTTCACCAAAAATGTGAATTCTCAGAAAAAATGTAACAGTCTAAAAATTCTATAACTTTTGTCTGTTACCAAGTATTAACATCCATTTAAGGTTCAAGGTACTACAAAAAGTGTTCAGATACATTACATCAGAGTTATGTATAACTATTCTCATGACAAAAGGAAAACCATCTCAAGGTCATAGAGTCTTTAACTACAACAAAAACATATATACAAGACAAAAGGCGATCGATTTAAGAGTATATCATCTTTAAGGTGCTCCTAAACCTGCATCTGCACCTGCTCATATACATATTACAATCATCGCAGTTCACAAAACAACAAGAAAAACAAGGGTAAGCTAGCGAAATAATGTTTTTAGCTTATAAGAGTGAAAATAATTGAAGTGATTAGATTTACAAATGCAAATATGAATTCTTAAGTCGAATAAAACTAAGTTTAACATTCAATCACAAACTTTCATACTTTATTCCAAA